>Ga0209702_10000353_pt1 | contig 94644 bp, 76 predicted proteins | sample FRY01_FD_187210 | JGI IMG/M metagenome (GOLD analysis project Ga0209702, IMG submission 187210) | Freshwater microbial communities from Lake Fryxell liftoff mats and glacier meltwater in Antarctica - FRY-01 (SPAdes) (version 2) | ecosystem: Environmental > Aquatic > Freshwater > Ice > Glacier... | reverse complement strand
CGGCCAATTCATCCACTTCATCGAGATAATCGCGAAAGTCAGTGTCTGGAACCGGCAAAATCAGGTTGCCGAGGCAGGGGATATTGGTAGTTTCTTTGTGTGCCGCACACGCTGGTATGTTTGATTTATTGAGTGACATTAATTGGTTGAACTCTAGTGTGTTGCGGCACTCTTTTGCAAGTTTTTGAAGCCGTTTTTCCGAGATCTTTCATGCGCCGCTTGCGCCTTTTTGCGGCCAATCAACGACTTTCCGAATAGGGTCTAGCTGACTGATCATGCGCTCCACTGGGGCGAGCCCAGTGGGGGCGGGAGGGGAGGGGCAGCCGACAGGCTGCTAGAGCCAGGGGATGTAGGGGGCAGTGGTGGCTTTGGGAAAGCCTGTTTGATCGGCTGGGAGTTCGAGGAAGCCGGTGGAGTCGATGGCGGAGGCGAAGTCGCCGGAGTTTTGGAGGGGGCGGGGGTCGGCGTGGTGGTCGGGGGTGAGGTGGACGGGGAGGAAATAGGTGAGGGGGGGGGCGAAGTGGAAGTCCCGGACGAGAGGGAGGCGCAGGGCGGGGCGGGGGCGTCCGGTCATGTGGTGGAGGGCGGGGAGGACGTAGCGGTGAAAGCAGATGAGGGCGGACATGGGGTTGCCAGGAAGGGCGAAGAGGGGCGGTGGGCCGGACCAGAAGGCGAGGGGCTTGCCGGGACGTTGGGCGATGCCGTGAAAGAGGGGGACGCCGAGGAGGTTCTCGAGCACGGGGCGGATGTGATCGCGTTTGCCTTTGGAGATGCCGCCGCAGGAGAGGATGAGGTCGGCGGTTTGGAGCGCGGATTGGAGGGCGGTGGTGAGTTGATCGGGGCAGTCGGGGAGGTGCTGGGTGGTGACTTCGCAGGGGCCCCAGGCGTGGAGGGCGGTGCGGAGGGCGGCATCGTTGGAGCGGCGAATTTGGTGGGGGGCAGGAACTTGTTCGGGAGGAACGAGTTCGTCGCCGGTGGTGAGGATGGTGACGCGGGGCTTGCGGATGACGGAGAGGGAGGTGGCCCCGACGGTGGCGGCGACGGCGGCGATGCGGGAGGTGATCACGGTGCCGGTGGGGACAAGTTCGGCACCTTGCGCGAAGTCGCTGCCGAGGGCGTGGATGTGGGTGCCGGGGGAGGGTGGGGTTTCGGTGAGAATGGCGTCACCGCCGTCGCGTTCGATTTGTTCGTAAGGGACGACGGTGTCGCAATCATCGGGGAGGCGGGCCCCGGTCATGATCTCCCAACAGGAGTGATCGGGGAGTGGTTCGGGGGCGGGGTCGCCGGCGGCGTGGAGGCCATGGATTCTGATCCGGGCATCGGCGACGGAGGCGTTCGCGGAACGGAAGCAGATGCCATCCATCATGACACGATCGTAGGGCGGGAGGGGGCGGTCGGCGGTGAGGGGGGTGGCGAGGACGCGTTGATCGGCGAATTCGAGAGGGACATCTTCGGTGGGGAGGATGGGCAGGTGGGCGAGGATGAGATGCTCGGCTTCTGCGGGGGTGATCAGGGGATTCATCGTCGCGGTGGTTGAGATTATTGCTGACAGGCGCGGGTGCAATGCGAATGCTTCGGCACGCCTCGAATGGAGCGGAAAGTGCGATGAATGTGGAAATTTTACATCTATTTGTGTCGCCGGGGCACGATTTCAAGGGAAGGCACGGGATGGGATCATTGGATCATGGGGTGGTGAGTTTGGAAGAGCTCGAGTGTGTGGCAGGGTCGGGGGTGCGAGGGGATCGGTACTTTGATTACAAGGAGGACTTCAAGGGGCAGATCACGTTTTTTAGTGCGGAGGTATATGAGGCGGTGAAGGAGCAGTTTGAGTTGCCGGAGTTGAAGCCGAGTGCCTTTCGGCGGAATGTGATGGTGCGGGGGGTGGAGTTGAAGGAGTTAGTTGGGAAGCGGTTTGCGATCGGCGGGGTGGTGTTCGAGGGATCGGAGGAAGCGCATCCGTGTTACTGGATGGATGAGGCGTGTGCGGAGGGAGTGGAGGAATTTTTGAAGGGGAAGGGTGGGTTGAGGGCGCGGGTTGTGGTGGGTGGGGTGTTGGGGAAGGGGGAGGGGGAGTTGGTGGTGGAGTGAGGGAGGGATCCCGGCGGGAAGATGTAGTGGGAACTGATGGGCTGGCGACCGGGACGGTCACGCCACGGGGTCACGGGGGGAGGGCTGGCGACCGGGACGGTCACGCCACGGGGTCACGGGGGGAGGGCTGGCGACCGGGACGGTCACGCCACGGGGCCACAGGGGGAGGGCTGGCGACCGGGACGGTCACGCCACGGGGCCACAGGGGGAGGGCTTGCGACCGGGACGGTCACGCCACGGGGCCACAGGGGGAGGGCTTGCGACCGGGACGGTCACGCCACGGGGTCACGCTGGGGAGACGTTGACGGCGCAGGCCTTGTAGGAGGGTTGGCGGGAGTGGGGGTCGAGGATGGGGGCGGTGAGTTGATTGGTTAGGGGGCTGTGCATGGGGAGGAAGAGTTGGCCTGGTTGGACGGTGGCGGTGAGGGAGACGAGGGCGGTGATGGTGGCGCGGGGGGAAGTGATGTTGACTGCGGCGCCATCGGTGATGTGGAGGGTGGCGGCGTCGTGGGGGTGGATTTCGAGGAGGAGGGCCTGAGGATGGAGGCGGCGGAGGATGGCAGACTGGCGGGTGCGGGTTTCGGTATGCCACTGCGCGGAGGAGCCGCGGCCGGTGAGGAGGAGGAAGGGGAAGGCGGCACTTGTCGTTTCGGGGAGGGGGGTGGGAGGATCGTAGAGAAATTTGGCGCGGCCGTTCCCGTGGTGGAACTGGCCATTTTCGAAGAGGCGGCGTTCGGGGGAGTGGGGGAAGGAGCCGGCTGGGAGAGGCCACTGCACGCCGCCGAGATCGTCGAGCATGGCGTAGTCCTCGATGCCGGTGATGTCGCAGGGTTGGCCTTTGCTGAGTTGTTTGAGAAGATCGAAGGCGGCGGCGGGGGAGGACCACTGTTTGAACATCGGGCCGCAGCCCCAGCGATCGGCGAGGAGTTGGACGATGCGGAAGTCGGAGAGGGCCACGCCGGGGGCGGGGCGGACCTGTTTGATGGTGCCGATGCGGCGTTCGGAATTGATGAAGGTGCCGGATTTCTCGCCCCAAGCGGCGGCGGGGAGGAGGAGGTCGGCGCAGCGGGCGGTCTCGGTAGTGTGGTACATGTCCTGCACCACGAGGAAGTCGAGTTTCTGGCGGAGTTCGTGGAAGCGCTTTTGATGGATCCAGGAATGGGCGGGGTTGGTGGCGATGATCCAGAGGCCCTTGATGGAGCCTTGCTCGATGCCGTCGATGATTTGGTCGTAGGCGAGGCTGGGTTGGGTGGGGATGCGTTCCTCGGGGATGTCGAGGATGTGGGCGACTTTCTGGCGGTGCTCGGGATTGGTGAAGTCGTGTCCGCCGAGGAGGTTGGTGGTGTTGGAGAAGAGGCGGGAGCCCATCGCGTTGCACTGGCCGGTGATGGAGTTGGCACCGGTGCCGGGTATGCCGATGTTGCCGGTGAGGAGGGCGAGGTTGATGATGGCCTGGGCGGTGCGGACGCCTTCGTGGCTTTGGTTGACGCCCATGGTCCACCAGAGGGAGGTGCGTTTGCCGGGTTGGGAGATGAGGTGGGCGAGGGATTCGATGTCCTCGACGGCGAGGCCGGTCTTGGCGGTGACCTTTTCCGGGGCGTAGTCCTGCACAAAGCAGGCAAAGTTTTCGAATCCTTCCGTGTGGGATTGGAGGAAGTGTTGGTCGGTGCGGCCTTCGCGGATGATGCAGTAGGCGAGGGCGTAGAAGAGGGCGAGGTCGCCTTTGGGTTGGACGGCGACGTGGCGGGTGGCGGCCTGTGCGGTTTCGGTACGGCGGGGATCGATGACGACGATCTCCGGGTTGCGTTTATTGCGGAGGATGCGCTGGTAGAGAATGGGGTGGGCGATGCAGAGGTTGGCACCGATGAGGACGATGACATCGGACTCCTCAAAGTCGGCGTAGGTGTAGGGTGGGGCGTCGAAGCCGAAGGATTGCTTGTAGGCGACGACGGAGGTGGCCATGCACTGGCGGGTGTTGCCATCGCCATGGACGAGGCCCATGCCGAATTTGGTGAAGGCGCCGAGGAATGCCATTTCTTCAGTGGCGATTTGGCCGGTGCTGAGGAAAGCGACACTGGCGGGACCGTGTTGCGCTTGAATTTGTTTGAAGCGGTCGCAGAAGGTGTCGGCGGCGGTGTTCCAATCGGTTTTGCAGAGTTCGCCGTCGATGCGGAGGAGGGGGGAGGTGGCGCGTTCGGGGGAGTCGAGGACGGCGAGGGCCTCCCAGCCTTTGGGGCAGGCCATGCCGGTGTTGACGGGGTAGCGGGGGGAGGGGGTGAGGGCGGTGGCGTTGCCGTTCTGGAGGTGGAGGGTGAGTTGACATCCGGTGGAGCAGAAGCCGCAGATGGAGGTGGTGCGGGAGGTGGCTTGGGCGTTGTCGGGGAGGGAACCGAGGCCGAAGTCGCCGGGGCGTTGGAGGAGTTCGGAGGTGAGGGGACCGTGGCGGCGGTGGAGGATGGAGTTGGGGGGCATTTGGTTGTGTAGGTGAGGAGGGGTGGCAGGAGGATTGGAGTGACTGATTTGATTGATTGGTGGGCGTTCTCAATTCACAGGCGAGACGCCTGTGCTCCCTTCAGTGGGGGGAGGCTGGAGCTCCTTGCATGCCGGTCATTCGGGGGGCGTAGACGGATTGGAAGAAGAGGCGGCGTTCGAGGGTTTCGCCGAAGAGGAAGAGGGCGAGGGCGGCGAGGGGCCAGGACGGAAGCAGAGCGACCGCCCCGACCCCAAGTCCCATCCGCAGGAAGAAGGTGGTTCGCAGGGGACCGGTCTGGAGGCGGGCGGTGTGCCGGGCCGGGGACCAGTCGGGTTTGCGGAGAGGGAGGAGGGTGGCGAGTTCGAGCAGCAGTTTTGAGGCGAGGGCGAGGGCGGCGAGAGTGCTTGGGATGGAGTGGGTGAAGGCGAAGGCGATGAGGGCGGAGAGAAGGGTGGTGCCGAAGAAGCGGAGGGCGGTGCGGGACCAGTGCCAGAAGGGGCGTCCGGTGTCGTGATAGACCATCACTGAAGTGAAGACGGCGAGGCTTCCAGCGCCGGTGAAGATGGTGGTGGCCCAGGCGGTGCCGGGGGCGAGGAAGGCGAGGGCGAAGAGAGGGGGGACAAGGGAGAAGACGAGAATTTCGCGGCTGAGCCAGGAGGTGCGGAGGCCTAGGAAGAATCGCCATGCGCCGAGAGGACGTCCGAGGTGGCTGATGCTGGCCATCATGCCGGCCAGGAAGGAGATGGCACCGAGGAAGAGGAGGTAGGCGTGTCCCGAGAGGAGGCCGGCGGAGAAGATGCCGACGCCGGCCTGGGTAAGGACGAGCATGGCGATGAGGGGATGGTGGGCCGGTTCGGGGTGGAGTTCGTCGCGTCCGGCGGGGTGGGCGGTGGCGGGGGCGTCGCGGCCGAGGTATTGGGTGGTGGGGAGGGTGAGGGCGGGGGAGGGGGCGCCGATAAGGAAGCCGGCACCACGGGCGCGTTCGCGGCGGAGGGTGGGGACATCGACCTTGATGATTTGGATGGCCTCGTTGGGGCAGGCCTGGACGCAGGCGGGGGCTTCACCGACGGCGAGGCGCTGGTGGCACATGTCGCACTTGCGGACGATGCCGCGCATCTCGTTGTATTTCGGAACGTCGTAGGGGCACTTGAGGACGCAGTATTCGCAGCCGATGCATTGATCATCGAGATGGCGGACGATGCCGGTCTCGGCGTCCTTTTCGTAGGCGGCGACGGGGCAGCCGTTGAGGCATTCGGGATTGGCGCAGTGGTGGCAGGCGCTGGTGACCGTTTGTTTCCAGGCGGGGTCGTCGTGGCCGCCGGTGAGGAGGCCGATGTCGCGCCAGGATTCGCTTTCGTCGAGTCCGTTTAGGCTGTGGCAGGCGGTGACGCAGGCCTTGCAGGAGGTGCACTTGTCGAGTTCGACCTGGAAGGCGTATTGTTCATCGAGGCCTGGTTTTTCCAGAGGGATGAGGTGGCGGTAGAGATCGGTGCGGGGCGGGAGGAGGTGGAGGGAATGGTCCCGGGCGAAGTTGGCGACGGGGGTTTGGAGGCCGTGTTGTTCTGCGAGGAGACGGTCGAGGAGATTGACGTCGGGGAAGGGATGGCTCTCCGGGGTCGCGGTGTTCCGCCGGGGCGGATCGAGGACTGGAGCGAGGAGCGCCATGGGGATCAGACGGGGGTGAGGGCGGAGAGTAGGGAGGTTTCCCAGAGGGCGAGCGGTTCGTCGATGTCGACATCGGCATCGATGCGGGGGGCGAGGGCGGTGGCGCCGAGGGCGGCGAGGCGTTGATCGAACTCGATGCCGCATTGGCAGAAGTGGGGGTATTCGCTATCGCCGAGGGCGAAGACGGCGTAGTGGAGGTCGGGCAGGGCGGGGGCGTCGTGGGCCATGAGGGCGGCGTGGAGGTCGGCGGCGTTGTCGGGTGGTTCGCCCTCGCCGTAGGTGCTGGTGATGAGGAGGAGGTGGGAGAGGGTGGGGAGTTTGGTGAGATCGAAGGCGGCCATGTCGGTGACGGTGGGGATGTGTCCGGAAGCGGTGAGTTTCTTGGCGAGTTTCTTGGCGACGGATTCGGCGGTGCCGGTTTGGGAGCCCCAGAGGATGGTGAGGGGGAGACCTTGTTTGGCGGCGGGGGCGGGTGGGGCGGAGGTGCCGCCGGTCATGGTGGGCCAGGTGGCGGCGAGGTAGCCATTGAGCCAACCGCGTTGGGCGGGGGAGAAGGGGGCGGTTTCTGGGAGGACGGGGGGGTGCATTGGAGTGCGGAATTGGGAGTGCGGAATGCGGAAGTGGAGAATGCGGAACAGAGTTGGTGGGGCCGGTCAGAGACCAGCGCTCCCAGGGGAGATTCAGGCGGCGGTGGAGAAGAGTTGTTGGAGGGTGGGGAGGTCCTGGCGGCGGGTGAATTGGGCGAACGTTTCGCGGTCGTGACGCTGAGCGAGGTAGGCTTTGAGGATGGATTCGAGGAGGTCGGGGATCTCGCGGTAGGGGACGGCCTTGAAGGCTTCGCGGGCGATGAATTGGTCGTCGTCGACGCCGCCACCGAGGACGATGTTGTAGCCCTCTTCGAGTTCGCCGAGAGCGTTCTTCACCTTGACGCCCTGCATGCCGATGTCGCCGACGTAGTGCTGGGCGCAGGAATGGGGGCAGCCGGTGAGGTGGATGTTGATCGGTTGATCCAACTCGACGCGGCTTTCGAGAATCTTGGCGAGATCGACGGCCTGGCCCTTGGTGTTGGTGTTTGCGAATTTGCATCCGGAGTTGCCGGTGCAGGCGACGAGGCCGCCGCTGAGGGAGGTGGAGGTGAAATGGAAGCCGGCCGCGACGACGGCCCATTTGGCGGCCTCGAGGTGTTCGTCGGGAATGTGGGGGATGAGGAGGTTTTGCCAGACGGTGAGGCGGATCTCGCCCTTGCCGTAGCGTTCGGCGATGGCGGCGAGTTCCTCCATCTGGGCGGGGAGCAAGCGGCCGACGGGGATGACCACGCCGAGGTAGTTGAGGCCGTCGTTCTGACGGTAAACGCCGATGTGGCCGTGCTTGATCTTGGGGCGGGAGACTTCGCAGGCGGAGAGGGGGAGGTGGCGGAGGGGGAAGGCGAGTTTCTTGGCGGCTTCTTCGAGGGTTTTGGGGATGCCCCATTGATCGACGAGGTATTTGAGGCGGGCTTTCCTGCGGTTGGTGCGGTCGCCGTTCTCGATGAAGACGCGGATGAGGGCGGCGGCGACGGGGATGGTTTCGGCGGCGGTGAGGAGGACGCCGGAGTCGGTGGCGAACTGTTTGTGGCCGGTGATGCCGCAGAGTTGCATGCGGAAGTAAATGCCAGGTTCAAGTCCGTTGACGGGTTCGGTGAGGCGGACGGCGTAGAAGGCGATGTCGTTGGTGTCGGCGCAGACGCTGACGGCGCCGCCGGAGTCGAAGGAGATGTTGAACTTGCGCGGCAGGCCGTAGAGGTCGCGGTTGTTGAGGATGTAGTGGTGCATGGCCTTGGCGAGAGGCATGACGTCGTAAAGTTCGTCGGGATCGAAGCCGGTGGTGGGGCTGGCGGTGATGTTGCGGATGTTGTCGGCGCCGGACCCTTTCGCGGTGAGTCCCATATCGGTAAGCTCCTGGAGAATGGTGACCGTGTTTTCGGGTTTGATCTCGCGGATCTGGATGTTACCGCGGGTGGTGAGATCGGCGTAGCCGCCGCCGTAGTTGGCGGCGAGTTGGCCGAGGCCGCGCATTTGGTGGCTTCTGAGGGCGCAGCCGGGGATGCGGCAGCGGAGCATGTAGGAATCCTGCGCGGGGGTGACGTGGAAGAGGCCGTGGAATTTGAAGCGGAAGGCGTCGTCGGCGTCGGGGAAGGTGCCGGCCGCGGCGTGTTTGGTGAGGCTGGACCAGGAATCGAGTCCGTTTTGCTCGTGCTTGATGCGTTCCTCGCGGCAGAGATCGTCGAGGGGGGTGCCGAAGACGGTTTCCTCCTGAGGGACGGCGAGGGGGGGGTCGGCGGTGAATTGTCCGGCGGCGTTTTGTCCGAGGAAGGGGAGGGCGGCGGAGCGCTGCTTGAGTCCGGTGAAGAAGCCGGCGAGGTATTCCTGCTGTTCGGGAGTGAATTCGCTGCTCGGAGTGTCCATGGGTTGGCTTCGAGTAGCAGGTGGCGTGACAAGTATTCGGAAAAGGGGAGGAAAGGTGTTGATAGTTTTGGGGTGATGGATGAATGGAGTTCATGGGTGGGCGGGGTGCCTGCTGCCCGAAAGGCAGTCGTTGCGCCCAGCGACCGTCCCCTACCATGGCATACACACGGCTACTTTCTGGCTGTGCCTACAGGACATCTAGTTGAGAGTTCAACTAAGGAGAGAGATGATGAGGGCGAAGAGGAGAGTGAGGGAGATGAGTTTCCAGAGGAGGAGGGGGTTGCGCCCGGCGAGGGGGAGAGGGGGGGCGGGGCGGGTGGTGTTGGCACGGGGGTGGTTGAGGTCGTGGAGGAATTCGGAGAGGGATTCATAGCGGTTTCCGGGGCGCGTCGAGAGGGCCTTTTTGAGGGCGGTGTCGATCCAGGTGGGGACGTGGGGGTTGATGGCGGAGGCGGGGCGGTAGGTGAGGTTGAGGAAGTGGTGGAGGGTCTTGGCGCGTTCCCAGCCTTTGGGGAAGGGATGGGCCCCGCCGGTGAGGAGGTGGTAGGTGATGACGGCGAGGGAGAATTGATCGGCGCGGGGGTCGGGGCTGAGACCGAGGCGGTATTCGGGGGCGGAGAAGTCGAGGGTGCCGAGGGCTTCTTCGCGGGGGATGGCGGCGTGGGTTTCGGCGACCGAGGCGACGCGGCAGGAACCGTAGTCGATGAGGCGGAGGCAGCCGTTGCCATCGAGGATGATGTTGTCGGGTTTGAGGTCCTGGTGGAGGGTTTCGGCGCGATGGAGGGCGCGGATGCCTTCAATGATTTGTTTGGTGAAGCGGATGACTTCCTTCACGCCGGGGGCGGGGTTGCGGGTGGACCAGGTGGCGAGGGAGATGCCGTCGATGTATTCGAGGAGGAGGTAGAGGCAGGATTTGGCGGGGCGGGCGAGGGCTTTGACGAGGTGGGGGTTCTGGGTGCGGAGGCCGATCCACTCCTCGAGGGAGAATCGGTCGAGGTAGGCGGGGTCGTCGGAGAAGTTCGGGGAGGGGGTCTTCATGACGAGGCGTCTGCCGGATTCCTCGTCGCGGACGAGGTAGAGTTGGGAGCGGGCCGAGGCGGAGAGGAGTTTCTCGATGCGGAGGCCGTCGAGGATCATGCCCGGATCGAGGTTGGGGGGGATGGGGAGGGCGGAGATGCGGCGGTGGGCATCGGCCGTGGTTTCCTCGGGGAGGGAGGGGAGGGGGAGGAGGAGGAGGGAGCGGTCGTCGGTGGAGGCGTTGGCGAGAGCGAGGGCGTCGAGGGCGGCGGTGGCTTTGGTGGGGTCCGACAATTTGTTCAGGGTGCGCTCGAGGTCCTTGTGGGGGATGAAGTCGTGGATGCCGTCGGTGGTGAGGAGGAGGGTGTCGCCGGGTTCGAGGGGGAGGGCATGGTAGTCGAACTTGGCGTTGAGGTTGAGGCCGAGGGCGCGGGTGAGGTGGCAATCGCCGCTGGCGTCGCGGTTGCAATGGTCGCGGGAGATTTGTTCGAGGGATCCGTGGCGGAGGAGGTAGAGGCGGGAGTCGCCGATGTGGAAGAGGTGGGCGGTGCGGGATTTGATGATGACGGCGGTGAAGGTGGTGAGGTGGCCTTGTTCGGCTTCGCGGAGGGATTGGCCCTGGGAGTAGAGCCAGCGGTTGAGGGAGGTGAGGACGCGGTGGGCGGCGGTTTTGATTTGCCAAGTGGCGGGGGTGGAGAGGTAGTCGGCGATGAAGGCGTGGGCGGCGGTGTGGGAGGCTTCGGCGCCGAAGGAGGCGGCGCTGACGCCGTCGGCGATGACGGCGACGGTGCCTTTGGAGGTGGCGAGAGAGTCGGTGGCGAGGTGGATGGCGAGAGCGTCTTCGTTGCGGGATTTGGATCCGCGGTTTGACGAGAGGGCGGGGGTTGAGGTGGGCGCGTGGGCGATCTTCGAGGCGGGGGGTGGAGGTGCATGAATCGTCCCTTCAGGACGAGGATCACACGCCTGGTTGTCATCCCGGGACGTTGTCCCGGGCTGGTATGGGCCGCCCTGTTGGGGCGATGGGTTCGGGCTTGGTGTTGTGGGGTGGGAGGGGTGGATGACGAGGGAGGGGGGGGCTGAGGTGTTCATTCGAAGTGGAGGGGAAGGGTGGTTTTGGGAGGTGGATGCAGATGGCGCGAGGTGGAGCCGCCGGACGGCACGGAGTGACCTTCCCCTACCCTACTTCGATGAGTTCCACGGTGCCGTCGGGGAGGGTTTCGGCGACGTGGCCTTTTGGTTCGGTGAGGTAGAGGGAGGCGAAGAGGCCGACGAGGCTGGAAGAGGCGATGATGAGGAAGAAGGTGGGGGTGGAGACGAAGGAGTAGATGGTGAGGAAGGTGACCGCGCCGACGTTGCCGTAGGCCCCGGCCATGCCGGCGATCTGGCCGGTCATGCGGCGTTTGACGAGGGGGACGATGGCGAAGACGGCGCCTTCCCCGGCCTGCACGAAGAAGGAACAGGCCATGGTGGCGAGGACGGCGAGGGCGAGGGGCCAGGTGGAGGAAATTTGGGAGAGGGTGAGGTAGCCGAGGGCGAGGCCGCCGAGGAAGATGAGCATGGTGGAGCGGCGGCCGAACTTGTCGGAGATCCATCCGCCGCCTGGACGGGCGACGAGGTTCATGAAAGCGAAGCCGGAGGCCATGAGGCCGGCCTTGACGGGATCGAGGCCGAAGGTTTCGGCGAAGAAGGCGGGGAGCATGGAGACCACGGCGAGCTCGGAGCCGAAGGTGATGAAGTAGTTGATGTCGAGGATGGCGATCTGGCGGAAGGAGTAGCGATCGATCTCGGGGACGCTGCCGGTTTTGAGCATGTCGCTGTTGACGCGGCAGATCTGGGAGATTTGGAAGGCGAAGAGGAGAAGGAGTCCGCCGTAGATGAGGTAGGTGGCGGACTGCGAGATGAGTGCCACGCCGGAGGGGGAGAGTTTCCAGGCGAGGACGCCGAGGGCGGCATACATGGGGACGCTCATGGCGAGGAGGAACCAGAAGTCGCGGCGGGTGGAAACCTCGAGTCCGCCGGATTTTTTTGGTTTGAAGTAGGTGGAGCCCTTCGGGGTGTTGCGGACCTTGAGATAGAAGAGGATGCCGTAGAGGAAGGAGATCATGCCGATGCTGACGAGGGCGATGCGCCAGCCGTTCTCGCCGCCGAAGGCGAGGGCGATTCCGGGGATGGTCATGGCGGCGGCGGCGGAGCCGAAATTACCCCATCCGCCGTAGATGCCTTCGGCGAGGCCGACCTGACGGGCGGGGAACCATTCGCCGACGAGGCGGATGCCGATGACGAAGCCGGCCCCGACGAAGCCCATGAGGAAGCGGGTCAGGGCGAGCATTTCGAAGGACTGGGCGAGGGCGAAGAGGGTGATGAGGACGCCGCCGGCCATGAGGAGGAGGGCGTATGTGCTGCGCGGTCCGAATTTGTCGACGAGGATGCCGATGACGATGCGGGCGGGGATGGTGAGGGCGACGTTGAGGATGAGGAGGGCCTTCCACTGCGCGTTGGTGAGATCGAAGGCGGCGCTGATGGCACCCTTCATGGGGGCGTGGCTGAACCAGAGGACGAAGGTGATGAAGAAGGCGATCCAGGTGAAGTGGAGGGTGCGGATTTCCGGGCGGCGGAGTTTGGCGAGGTTTAGTTGGGTGGAGATCATGTGGGATGCGTGCACTTCTTCGGGCACGAGGCCCTTCGAGCAGAATCCGTGACAAGTTCCGGGGGAGTGGGCATTTCGTGGCTGCGTAGTATTGGGGCGGTCGATGAGTTGGATTCATGCTTGATCGACGGTGGCTGGAGGGTGGGAGATTCGGGATGGTGAGGAATCTGGCACGGTCGATGCTGAGAGGATCTCAATCCATCGATGAAATTCCCTCATGCCAGCTGAATTGCCCGACCTTCGCCAAATTCGTGCCTTCGTGGCGGTTGCCGAGACGGAGAGCTTTACGCGTGCGGCGGAGCGCTTGTTTTTGACTCAGTCGGCGGTGAGTCATTCGATCCGGAGTTTGGAGGAGCAGTTGGGCGCGAAGCTGGTGGATCGGATGGGGAAGCGGATTTGCATCACGCAGGACGGCGTAGTTTTTTTACGTCGTTGTCGTCGGGTGCTGCAGGAATTGGAGTTGGCGGGTCGTGAACTGGAGGCGTTGAAGCGCTGGGGGCAGGGGCGGATCCGGATTGGGGCGACGCATAGTTTGTGTCGGTACTTGTTGCCGGAGGTGCTCCGGAAATTTCGGGAGGCGTTTCCGCGTTGTGAGATTCACATCGAGTCGGGGGACACCTCGCACTTGGTGCACCTGTTGGATGGCTCGAAGCTCGATGTGGCGCTGGGGGTGGAGTCGCGGCTGCCGACGTGGTGTCGTTTCCGGCCGCTCTTTGAAGACGAGTTGGTCTTCGTGGTGGCGGCGAATCATCCGTGGGCGGGATTGGAGGAAATTCCGCTGGGGGAGCTGTCGGATGAGGCGTTTTTGGTCTATGCCCGGGCGAGCGAGACGTATCGATTGATTCGCAACCACTTTGAGGAAGCGGGGGTGCGGTTCCGGGCGACGTTGAGTCTGGGGGACATGGGGGCGATCAAGGAGATGGCGAAGATCGGGATCGGGGTGGGGATCGTGGCGCCGTGGGTGGTGTCGGCGGAGTTGGGGTCAGGAGATTTGGTGGCGCTGCCGATCCGGAAGGCACCGCTGTCGCGGGTGTGGGGGGTCTTCACGCACGAGTCGAAGGAGCTGTCGGCGGTGGAGGAGGCGTTTATGGGGATATGCGGGGAGGAGGCGCAGGGGTTTGGAAGGGAGAAGGGGGAGGTGGTGGAGGCGGCGGGGTGATCAGGGGTTGCTTTGGGTGACCAACTCTTGGAGCCGGGCGGCGATGGCTGCTTTGTTGCCGCTGCGCAGTAGGTGGTAAAAAGCCATGATTTCGGTTTCGGGGGCCCCGGCGACATAAGTCGATAGGATCGGTCCAGAGCCGAGGAGGCGATTTGGTCTTCCGTGGGAGAAGAGGAGAGGGGTGCCGTAGATGTTCCGCTGGGTGCCTTGATAGGACACCCAGTTGTGTTCCAGTTGATCGGGGTGGTGCTGTATCAGGAACGTTTCCAAGGCGGAGGGGTGGTGGTGTTCGTCTATCCGTTGGCCCCAGGGGAGTTCGGTCCAGCCACGGGTGGAGCCGGTGTAGTCGCAGTGTTCGCCGCGCTGGGTCGTGGCGGGGATGAAGATGGCGGCGATGCCGAAGGTGGGGAGCAGGAGGACGAGGATCGTGCGGCGATAGGTGCGGACGGCTTGGAGGATCCAGTGGAACATGGGTGCCGCAGAAACTGGGTAGGGGCGAAGGGGGCCGATCATGGCGTGGCATCGGTGCTTGGGGGAGGGAGAATAGGGGGGGCGGGTCTCGGAGGCTATCTACACCCAACTCCGGTCGAGACTTCCGGCTGTCCGATTTCCACGGCGAGGTGAGGAAAGGCGTGCTCGCTTAGCGCATTTTGAAAGGGATAACCCTGGATCCCCGCCACAAATTCCCCATCCCCCTCATCCTATTTCTCCTTTTGAAAAGGAGAAATAGATGGCCTTTTCTCCTTCGGAAAAGGAGAACTTCACCGAACATGTCTCAAACGGATCTGATTTCTGAGCAAATCTTCGGGAGTTCGTCGATTCCAGTCGAAAAGAGTCCCTCGCCAAGATCCAAGCTCATTGCGCCCCTCCGGACTTGATGCAAACTTTTGAGATCCAAGGCGGAAATCAAACCCCTGTCTCCGGCCTTGGGTCGGCTGTTTTCGGAAAACTTGATCTCGAAGCCGTGGCGTCCGTCAGGTCGATCCAATATCAAATCGATTTCAGATCCGCTCTGAACGGAGAAGGTGAAGCAGTGTTCGGGTCTGGTTTGAGTCAGGCGAATGATCTGATCGACGCAAAAACTCTCCCAGGATTGGCCGACTCTCGGGTGGATTTCCAAGCGTTCGCGCGTTTGGATGCCGAGCATCGCGTGGGCGATTCCGGAGTCCCGCAGATGCAGTGTCGGAGCTTTTCTCAACCTCTTACGGATATTGGCCTCGAAAGGGGGCAAGAGTCGCACCAAGTAGGCGGCCTCCATGATTTCCACGTAGCTCTGTATCGTCTTTACATCCACCCCGAGAATCTGTGCCGCTGCCGAGTGGTTCCAAGCACGGGCTGTGCAATCCGCCATGATCGTCAACAGCTTCCTGGAACGGGCGGGATGGAGACTGAGATTCGACCAAATCCTCAGATCCCTTCCGAACAAGCGCTCCAAGTAGTTCGCCCGCCACTCCATGGAATCTTCGTCAGTGTCGTCGAGGAAAGACGGTGGATGCCCGCCCCGTAGCCAAAGCCGCTCCCAAGGTGCATCGACGATTTCCTGAAGATCAAATCCGCCGATCTCAATCGTGGCGACCCGCCCGGCGAGGCTTTCGCTGATCCCATGGATGATCTTCGGAGAAACGCTCCCGGAGAGGACGAAGCGTGTTTTCGTAGGTTTCCTGTCAGCAAGCACCCTGAGCGCGGGGAAAATCGAAGGCAACTCATGGACTTCATCGATCACCACGGTGCCTTCGAGGCTCCCAAGAATGGACAGGGCATTGTCACCAAGCGCCTGGAGTTGAGCGCTGTTTTCCAGGTCGAAGTGATTCCCCGAATTGCTGGCAAAACCTTTTGCCAAATGAGTTTTTCCTGCCTGGCGAGCCCCGAGGATCGCGACCACGGGATACTTCTTCAAGCGGGCAGCGACGAGAGCTTCCAAGCGGGAGCGTTGGAGGACGGGATTCAATATGACGCAAATATGGAGCGTTGCTCCAAATTTGCAAGATTTGGTTTTTGAGTAGAGCGATCAATTGGTCGGGACCGTCGAGCGAGAGCCCGTTCCCTGCTCGAAGCCCAAGCCATCCATCCCGGTGCCCGTCTCATCCTGATCCTCCTCGAATCCCTCCCCCCGGGCACCGCAACACCGAAGAACATCGAGATCACTCCCGCCATCCAGTGGTTTTTCCATGGTATGAATGGGGAAGATGGGTAGAGGATTTTGAAAGTTTTGACCCCTTCCGGATTCTTCCCTCAAAACCCAATAGCCGACCCCAGGCTTGTGCTTTGGCTGTGGTGGGGAAATCTATCCGACACGACTAATCCCGTATGCGGCTTCGTTTAGACCCAGTTTTTGCAGATTTGGTCAGTAGGCAGAAAAGAAATTGCGTCTTCAAAATGGCAGGGTAAGATTATCCCACCATGACGACAGTTCTTTCACAAAAGGGTCAGATTGTCCTGCCCAGTGCTGTCCGGGAGCAGATGCATCTGGAGCCGGGACAGGACTTTGAGGTGTTCATCGACGATGAGGACACCATTACCCTGCGCCGTATCAGCCGTCCCCCCAATCGCGGGTTGGTGGATCACCTCCTCGCGTGTCCGTTCCCATTTGAGGTTCCTCCAAGGGCAAAAGACTTCACCAAGCCCATATCCCTGTGAGCTACCTCGTGGATACCAATGTCTTCAGCGAACTCGCCAAGGCCAAACCGGATCCCTTGGTCGTCGCGTGGCTGCGGGATCACGAGCCGGAACTTTACCTGAGCACGATCTCCATCGGCGAGTTGCGCCGTGGCATCGAGAGTCTGCCTGGCGGGAAGCGGAAGACCGCCTTGCAAACCTGGTTCACCGACCTTTGCAAGCGTATGGAAGGCCGCATCCTCAGCTTCAACACCAGCACCGCCCATGTTTGGGGGCAACTGATGGCTGCATGGGACAAAAAGGGAACATGTGTCCCTTCTCTCGACAGTCAACTCGCCGCCACCGCCCATCGCCACAAGCTGACGATGGTGACGCGGAATGTCTCTGATTTTGAGAATACGGGGGTAGAACTGCTCGATCCATTTGCTTCGAGATAGTGGGTAAATGTTGCGCCGAAACATACGACTTAAATGATAAGATCGAGTTGGCGCTGGACGGATTCCAGGGACACTTCAAAATCCCGTGATACTGCCCTGCCGTAGGTTTCGTCATTGTGAAAGGCATGGGGGAGAACTGCCTCGGCGGCGCGTCCTCCGAAGAGATCCTGTAGCGCGAAACTGAACCGAATATTGGGTCGTATGACCCAGAAAACAGGTCAAAAGGAATGGAGAAACCCGACTGGAAACGATGTACGGAAGAGAAGCTTTGGCATTACGTGGCATGGCATCTGGAAGGTGCGGGAATCGGGGACTGAATAGGGGGACTGAATAGGGGGACAGGTCTCGGAAGCTCCGGTCTTCTGGGGGGGGCGGTCGCTTCCACTTTGAATCCAAAGGCTAATGGGCGGAGGGAGGAAGTCGGAGATCAGTGGGGCAGGGGAATGGGAGGGAGAGTGCTTGCTGCGCTCGGAGGGTTTTTAGACGGCGCCTGGAAGGACGCCGTTCCTTGCGGGGGAGGTTTAGACGGCACCTGGAAGGACGCCGTTCCCTGCGGGGAGAGTGCTGCTAAAAGGTGTGGGTGACCTCGAGGGAGAGCTGTTGGATGTCGGTGTAGCCGTTGGATTTGTCGGCGTCGAAGTAGGCGGCTTTGAGGATACCGGAGAAGTTTTCGTTGAAGGTTTTGGCGAGGACGGCTTCGGCTTCCCAGCCGTAGGGGTTGCCGAAGCGGTCGTCCATGAAGTAGTGGAGGAAGCCTTTGAAGGTGAGGGCCCAGGGGAGGCCGGGACGGACGTAGCCGAGGTAGGCGTCGGCGAGGCCGTTGTAGGCGCCGCCCATGTCGTTGAGGCCGGCGCGCTGGAGGATGAAGGCGTCGGCGAATCCGTTGAAGGCGTGGAGGGTGGCGAAGGGGGTCTTGAAGTAGTCTTCGAGGTATTCAAGGCCCGCGCTGTAGGTGGCTCCGGCTCCCTTATGTGTGTAGATGAAGTGGCCGTAGAGGGCGTCGTAGTCACCCATGCCGTTGAGAGAGGTGGTACCGCTCTGGAAGGCGAGTTCTGCGTGGAGGGGACCGGAGTCGAGGAAGGCGCCGAAGGTGTTGCTCTCGCCGACGCTGGTGTTGTTGTTGACGTCGATGAGGTAGAGGTAGCCGCCGAGGGTGCCGAAGTCGGTGGTGGTGCTGGCGTCGAGGAAGTGGAAGTCGCCTTCGAAGTCGCGGAGGGGAGGTCCGGGGAGGGCGTCGTTGGCGTCGTGGCCGAAGATGCGTTGGACGCGTTCGGCGTAGGCGTAGGAGAGGCTGAAGCCGTGGCCGGAGCAGGCGAGGTTCACGGCATCGTAGGTCTGCTCGTTCTGGCGCCAGCCGACGTTGCCGATGAAGGCGGCGTTGTTGCGGATGATGCGTTGGCGGCCAAGTTTGGCGGCGAAATCGTCGTTCTTGTATTCGAGCCAGGCTTGGTTGAGCTCGAAGTTTTTCGGATCGCCGATGGGGGTGTTGCCGACGACGTAGGGGAAGGTGCTGTTGTCGGGGGTGGGGTTGCTGCGGTAGTCATCGACGAGGACGGCGGTGGCTTCCAGTTCGGCGAAGGCGCTGAAGCCGTTGAAGTTTCCGGCGAGGAGTCCGAGGCGGGCCCGGGAGGTGAGGGAGTGGGAGGGATCGAGTTCGTCCATGTCGCGGAATTCGTAGCGGGTGCGGAGATCGAGGCTGGGGGTGAGCCATTGGTTGAAGTCGCCGGAGTTGGTTTGGGCGGGTGGGGGGACTTCGGTGCCGGCGAAGGCGGCGCCGCCGAGAACGCAGAGGGTGATGAGGATTGCTTGGGTCATTGCTGTTGGTAGTTTGTTTGGGATCCGCTCGTGGCGGAGGAGTTCTTGATGCTTGTTCAGTGCCAAGCTGCGGGAGGTCGGTGCGGGAATGGACTGGAATGGACTGGAATGGATGGGGGATGGGATGAATGGGACTCATGCCGGCTCGAGGGGGAGGAGGGGGGCGGTGACGGCCGCGGGAGGGAAAAAGGATGCGGGCCAGAGTCGGGAACTGGTGGCCATGATGCCGTCCTTGAGAAGGACGGTGCGTCTCGATGAAAGGAAGGCCGGAAGGACGGTGGAAAACACCACGGGTGTTTCTATCACGCGCCCCGCCCAATTAAAGAATAAATACTCTTTAAAACAAAGAGCGCTTCAATTCGGGGGGGATCGGGCTAGGGTCGTTCATCATCAGGTATGGAAAGACGGCGCGTCAGGGCGTGGCGGCGCTGAGTTATTTGGCGGAGGTGTATGCCCCCGGCGGGGGGGCGGTGACGTCGGCGGAGGTGGGGAAGGCGCGGGGGATGCCGCAGGCCTTGGCGGCGAAGTTGTTGTCGGAGGCGTCGAGTGCGGGTTTGGTGATCGGGACGACGGGGCCGGGTGGGGGGTATCGGTTGGCGCGGGGGCCTGCGGAGATCACCCTGGCGGATATTGTATGGATCTATGAGCGGAAGCAGGAGGAGCCGCCGTGTCCGTTCGGGCCGGGGTGGTGCGGGACGGGGAATCCGTGTCCGCTGCACGATGAGTTTGTGAAGTTGGAGCAGCAGTCGGCGAGGTTTTTGGAAGGGACGACCCTGGCGGTGTTTCAGAAATAGAGACCGGGGAGCGGCATCCGGAGGCAAGCGACCAGTTGGGTTGGCGGGTCGTCTTGAAGGGACGGTTTAAACCAGGCAGGGGTAAAGGTGCGGAGCGGGTGCAGCCCCAGGTTGAGTGGTTGAGTGTCCGGGGGACGTGTCCAGTAGGGACGGTCCATGTGGGGTGGGTGTTGTTCGCGGGAATGGGTTGGGTGGGTGAATCGTGCGGTTGAGGTGCATGAAGCGTCCATTCAGGACGCGGGGTCGCGGTGCGACAGGCAACCCCGGATTCCATCCGGGGCTGGGATGAAATGTCCCGTTGGGACAGGGGGAGAGAGGTGCGCCTACGCGCCGAGGAGCCAGAGGATGGGGTTGGGCCAGAAGCCGAGGATGATGGTGAGGATGGAGAGGGTGCCGATGGCGTAGCGGGCGATGGGGGAGATGGCGATGGGGGAGGTGTCGTCGCTGGTGCGCCAATACATGGCGCGGATGACTTTGAGGTAGTAGTAGAAGCCGGCGGCGACGCCGATGAAGGCGAGGCCGACGCCGAACCAGAGGTCGGCATCGATGGCGAGTTGGAAGGCGAAGAGTTTGCCGAGGAAGCCGGAGGTGAGGGGGAGTCCGGCGAGGGCGGAGAGGAGGACGGTGATGGCGAGGGCAAGGGCGGGGCTGCGTTTGCCGAGGCCATCGAAGGCGGCGATCTCCTCGCTGCCGGTGGCATTGCGGATGGTGACGAGGACGAAGAAGATGCCGATCGTCATGATGAGGTAGGTGGCGAGGTAGAAGCCGACGACCTGGTTGGTGGTGAGGGTGGTGTCGTTCTCCGTTTGGCTCCAGGCGGTGACGGCGAGGAGGATGAATCCGGCGTGGGCGATGGAGGAGTAGGCGAGGAGGCGCTTGAAATTGGTTTGCGGAATGGCGGCGAGGTTTCCGTAGAGGATGGTGAGGCCGCCGAGGACGAGGAGGATGAAGGTGGTGTGTTCGGCGATGACGCCACCGGCCTCGAAGAAGGGAGTGAGGATGCGGAGGGTGATGATGAAGCCGGCGGCTTTGGATCCGACGGAGAGGAAGGCGGTGGTGGGGGTGGGGGCGCCTTGATAGACGTCGGGGATCCAGAGTTGCATGGGGACCGCGCCGATTTTGAAGGCGAGGGCGAGGAGGAGGAGGGCGAGGCCGAAGAGGGCGGGGGTGGGGGAGTCGAGGGCCTGGAGGCGTTCGGCGATGAGAGCGAGATCGGTGGTGCCGGTGGTGCCATAGATCCAGGCGATGCCGTAAACGAGGAAGCCGGTGGAGAGGGCTCCGAGGATGAGGTATTTCACGCCGGCCTCGAGGGAGCCGACATTGCGGCGCATGTAGGCGACGAGGATGTAGAAGGTGATGGTGACCAGTTCGAGGGCCACGAAGATGGAGACGAGGTCCTGGGCGGAGGCCATCCACATCATGCCGGCGCAGGCGAAGATGGGGAGAGCATAGTATTCGCCGGTGCCTTCCTCGGAGCCGGGGTTCTCGGTGAATTTGGCGAGGATGGTGCGGTAGTCGATGGCGAGGAGGAGGACGAGGATGGTGCAGACGAGGGCGAGGCCCTTGTAGAAGATGGCCTGGGAATCGAAGGCATAGAAGCGGGCCATTTCGACATTGGCTTCGGGGTGGGCGGGGGTTTTGGCGACGAAGAGGAGGACGAGTCCGAAGACGAGGCCGCCGATGGCGAAGACGCCGAGGTGTTCCTTGCGCAGGGCGGGCACGAAGGCCTCGAGCATGAGGATCACCAGTCCGACGAGGACGATGTAGGCTTCCAAGAGGTAGGGAGACATGGTGTGGAGGTTATCAGTTATCCGTTATCGGATTGGGAAGTGGGAGCGCTGGGGCGCACCTCCGTGTTTTGGATGGAACGGGTTGATTCATTGTCCCCGGCATTGAGGAAATTGAGGAGAATGTTGGGGTAGAGGCCGACGACGAGGAGGGCGACGGCGAGGAGGACGGCCGGCATGCGTTGGCAGCAGGAGAGGTCCTTGGCATTCTCGGTGGCGGGGACGGGTTTGCCCTGGAAGGTTTGCCGGTAGGCGCGGAGCATATAGACGGCGCTGATGACCAGCCCCCAGAGGGCGCAGATGGTGCCCAACTGGACGGCGGAGAAGTTCTGGCCGAGGGGGAGGTCGTAGGCGGGGGTCCAGTTGCGGAAGCCGGAGAGGAAGACCATGATTTCGCCGGCGAAGTTGGCGAAGCCGGGAAGTCCGATGGAGGCCATGGCGGCGAGTCCGAAGAGGAAGGCGAGGCGCGGGGCGGCTTTGGCGAGGCCGCCGAGTTCGCGGAGTTCGAGGGTGCCGGTGGCTTGTTGGATACGGTCGCTGAGGGCGAAGAGCATGGCGATGGAAATGCCGTGGGCGAACATGAGGACGACGGCGGCGGGGAGGGCGATGTCGTTGGTGCCGCCGGACTCGGCGAGGGCGGCGAAGGCGAGGAAGATGTAGCCCATGTGCATGACGCTGGAGTTGCCGAGCATGGTGTCGAGGCGCTTTTGGTTGATGGTGACCATGCCGACCCAGAGGATGTTGCCGAGGAGGAGGATGACGAGGAGGGGGACCCAGGATTGGATGCCCTCGGAAACCATGGGGTAGAGGCGGAAGAGGCCGAAGAGGCCGAATTTTTTGAGCACGCCGGCGTGGAGCATGGAGACCGGGGCGGGGGCGCTGGCGTAGGCGGGGGCCGCCCAGGAATGGAAAGGGAAGAGGGAGACGAGGGTGCCGAAGCCGACGAGGAGGAGGGCGGCGATACCGTATTGGGCGGGCTCGGGGATGGTGTTGGCGGCGAGGAGGTCCTTGAAGAGGAAGGAATTTGCGCCAGAGGCGCCGACCAGCCAGAGGAGGCCGGCGAGGAGGATGATGGACCCGAAGGCGAGGTAGATGGTGATCTTCCAGGCGGCTTCCTTGCGGTCGCCGGTGCCGAGCATGCCGATCATGAGGAAGGTCGGGATGAGGGCGAGTTCGTGGAAGGCGTAGAAGAAGAAGAGGTCGGTGGAGAGGAAGGCGCCGATGGCACCGGCGGCGATGAGGAGGCAGGAGACATACCAGAGTTTCTCGCTGCCGGCGGGGCACTTGCCGGAGAAGATGGCCGCGAAGGCGACGATGACGGAGAGGAGCATCATGGTGACGCTCATGCCATCGAAGAGGCCGAGGGAGAGGTGAATGGCGGGTTTGTCGAGGACCTGGAGGGAGAGGCTGCCGATGTCGGGGTTGTGGGACCAGAGGGCGGCGAGGATGAGGCCGAGGAGGAGGTTGGCCCCGGTGGCGAGCACGGCGGTGCCCCGGGCGGAGAAGCCGCCGAGAATGGCGATCGCGGCGCAGAGGGGAAGGAGAATGAGGAAGGCCAACATGGTGTTTAGCGGGTGAAGAAGACGGTGAGGTAAACGACGAGGAGGATGCCACCGCCGAAGAGGAGGGCGTAGATTTGCAGGTTGCCGGACTGCATGCGGCGGAGGAGGTTGCCGAGGCCGCCGACGGAGCGGGAGAGGCCGCCGACGAGGAGGCCGTTGATGATGAACTCGTCGAAGAAGTGGATGATGGCCGCCACGCAGTCCTGACCGATGCGGACGATCTTCAGGTAGAGTTCATCGAAGTAGAACTTGTTGCGGAAGACCTGGAAGAGGTCGTTGTTTTCGAGCGGGTCGGAGTCGCGGTCCTTGTAGAGGAAGTAGCCGAGGCCGAGGCCGGCGAAGAGGGCGGCGAAGGAGGTGCCGAGGACGAGGGTGGTGACGCCCGGATCGTGGTGAACGCCGTGGCTTCGCGGATCGATGGCGGAGAACATGGCGGGGATGTTGATGCCGAGGCCCTCGATGACGAAGGCGGAGGCGATGGCGAGGGCGGCGAGGATGAGGAGGGGGGCCAGCATGAGATTGCCGACCTCCTTGGCTTTCTCCGCGCCGTGGCTGCGGGGTTTGCCGAGGAAAGTGACCACGAGGAGTCGGGTCATGTAGAAGGGGGTGAGGAAGGCGACGAAGGCGGCGATGAAGAAGAGGGGGGTCAAGCCGCCGTTGTGGCTGAGGGTGGCGAGGAGGATTTCTTCTTTCGAATAGAAGCCGGAGGTGAGGAAGGGCACGGCCATGAGGGCGGCGGTGCCGATGACGAAAGTGAGGGTGGTGGCCTTCATGCGTTTGGCGAGGCCGCCCATCTTCCAGATGTTCTGTTCGTGGTGGCAGGCGTAGATGATGGCACCGGAGCCGAGGAAGAGGAGGGCCTTGAACCAGGCGTGGGTGAAGAGATGGAACATGCCCGCTTCGCCGGCGAGGTTGGGGTGGCCGAGCTCGGTGTGTCCGGCGAGGCCGATGGCCATGATCATGTAGCCGAGTTGGGAAAGGGTGGAGTAGGCGAGGATCTTTTTGATGTCGTCCTGCTGGGTGGCCATGAGGGCGGCGAGGAGGGCGGTGATGCCACCGATCCAGGCGATGATTTCGCCGGCGTAGCCTTGAAAGAGTTGCCAGCCATACCGAATCGAGTCGGGGTCAGCCCAGTCTACCGCGAAGGAATACTGGAGGCGGAAAAGCATGTAAACGCCCGCGGCGACCATGGTGGCGGCGTGGATGAGGGCGGAGACGGGGGTGGGGCCTTCCATGGCGTCGGGGAGCCAGACGTGGAGGGGGAACTGCGCGGACTTTCCGAGGGCGCCGCAAAAGATGAGGAGGACGGCGGCGGTGAGGAGGGGGCCTTGGGCGGGAACCTCCACCATTTGGTCGAAGACGAGAGTGCCGGTGAGGCCCCAGAGCATGAGGATGCCGATGAGGAAGCCGAAGTCGCCGATGCGGTTGACGAGGAAGGCCTTTTTGGCGGCCTCGGCGGCGGAGTCTTTCTGATACCAATGGCCGATGAGGAGGTAGGAGCTGAAGCCGACCAGTTCCCAGAAGATGAACATCATGATGAAGCCGTTCGCGAGAACGATGCCGGTCATGGAAAACATGAAGATGGACAGTCCGCAGAAGTAGCGGGCCTTGGCCTCGTCGTCCTTCATGTAGGCGAGCGAGAAGATGTGCACGAGGGCACCGACGCCGGTGACGATGATCATCATGCCCTTGGACAGGCCGTCCATCTGGAGGCCAATGTGGATCTGGAAATCACCTGCGGTGGCCCAGGTGAAGATGGCGGGGTCCACCGAGCTGTTGGCGAAGATGAGGGAGAGGAGAAAGGTGAGGACCGCCGACAGAACGGAAACCGCGGCGGCGAGGGAGGGGGTGCGCTTGAGGCGCAGTTGGATCAGGACCGCTGCGGCGAGCGGGAGGATCAGGAGTAGCCAGGCTTCGTTCATCTGAATGCGGAAGTGGGAATGCGGAGTGCGGAAGTTGGAAGACGCTTAGCCCCTCATGGTGGTGAGGTCTTCAACGTTGATGGTTTGGCGGGCCCGGTAGAGGGCCACGATGATGGCGAGGCCGACGGCCACCTCGGCGGCGGCGACGGTGATGACGAAGAAGACCATCATCTGACCGTTGTAGTCGGGGAGGCCGGTGTGATCGGTGTGGAAGCGGGAGAAAGCGACGAGGGTGAGGTTTGCGGCGCTGAGCATGAGCTCGAGGCACATGAAGATGACGATGATGTTGCGGCGGAAGATCACGCCGGCCAGGCCGATCGCGAAGAGGAGGCCGGAAACGAAGAGGTAGTCGTGGAGAGAGGCGGAGGCCATGGTGGGTTATTTGGCGGCGGGTTTTGCGGGGCGGTCGGAGCCTCGTTTGGAGAGGGAGACGACGCCGATGGTGGCGACGAGGAGGAGGACGCCGACGACCTGGAGGGGGAAGTTGTAGCGGGTGAAGAGGGTGAGGCCGATGAGGTGGACGTCGGGGAGTTCTTCCTTGGCGAGGTTTTGGTGGATGATGGTCTCCTGGCCCTCCGTTTCGAAATGTTTGGCGGAGGCGACGAGGTCGAGCGGTTTGTGGGGTTCGTCCTTGGAGCTTTGGAGGACGCCGGTGAGTTGGACGAGGAAGAGGATGGGGATGACGAGGCAGGCCGCGAGCATGAGCGGCTGGGGCTTGCTGCGTTCCTCGGACTTGAGGTCGAGGAGCATGATGATGAAGAGGAAGAGGACCATGATGGCCCCGGCGTAAACGAGGATCTGGATGATGCCCACGAAGTAGGCATTGAGGCCGACGAAGAGGGCGGCGAGACCGAGGAAGGAGGCGGTCATGGCCATGGCGCTGGAGACCGGGTTGCGGAAGGACACCAGGCAAACGGCACCTGCTACAGCGATGGCGGAGAACAAATAGAAGGCTAAAGATGGCATGGAATGCTGGTTACTGGTTACTGGTTACTTCAGATCATTCCACTTGTTGACGAGGCCGATGCGTTTGCCGCCGATTTCGTAGAGGCGCTTCTTGTCGTTGACCATCTCCTGGCGGGTGAGGCCGGTGACGGCGTAGTCCTGGCGGAGGTAGATGGCTTGTTCGGGGCAGACTTCCTCGCACATGCCGCAGTAGATGCAGCGGGTCATGTCGATTTCGAATTCCTTGGGGCGTTTTTCGACCTTGGCCCATTCGTCGTCGCTGGGGATTTCGCCGGGGATGATCTTGATGGCCATGGGGGGGCAGATGAATTCGCAGAGTTGGCAGGAGACGCAGCGTTCGCGATCCTGTTCGTCGGTGACGAGGGCGGGGACGCCGCGGTAGTATTCGGGCAGGTGCTTATCCCACTTTTGCTCGGGATACTGCATGGTGATGCCGAGGCCGGAGGAGGCCATGTCCTTCCCGCCCTGCGACTTGCCGCGGACCGAGGCGACGGCGTGTTTGAAGGTCAACCAAAGCCCCTTGATGATGGCGGGGACGTAGAGTTTGTCGGCGAGGGACAACTCGGGGCGTTTGATTTTGATGTAGGCCATTTTGGCGTTGGGGAAGGGGGAGTGGTTATCCGTTATTGGTTATCAGGGGGAGGAGAGGGGGAAGTTGGGTGGGCTAGGTCGGTTGATCTGGGAACTAGAGAAAGGCTGTTGAGGTTTTGGGTCGGGGCTGATTGTTGGTTCTGATTCCTGATAACAAATAACTGATAACTAAGAACTGAGCGTCAGCTCACCCACCACATGATGCCGGCGGTGAGGAAGATGTTGAAGAGGGCGAGTTCGAAGAAGACGACCCAGCCGAGTTTCATGAGTTGGTCGTAGCGGAAGCGGGGGACGGTCCAGCGGACCCAGATGAAGAAGACGATGAAGGCGACGACCTTGGTGAGGAAGGCCCCGAGGTGGACAAGGCCGGCCCAGGCCTTCCAGTGGCCGGCTTCATCCATGAGCAACTTCGCATCGAGTCCGAAGCCGAGGGACCAGCCGCCGAAGAATACGGTGACGATGAGGGCGGAGCCGACGATCATCGCGGCGTATTCGCCCATGAAGAAGAGGGCGAACTTCATGGAGGAATATTCGGTGTGGTATCCGCCGACGAGTTCGGTTTCGCACTCCGGCAGGTCGAAGGGCATGCGGTTGGTTTCCGCGAAGATGGAGACGGTGAAGATGAAGAAGGAGATGGCGAGGGGGATGACGAGGATCCAGCGGCCGAGGTTGAGGCCCTCGCCCCAGGCGGGGAAGATGAGCCAGCCGTTGCGGGCCTGTTCGTTGACGATGTCGGAGAGGTTGAGCTGTCCGAAAACCATGAGGACGGGGACGATGGAGAGGCCGAGGGCGATCTCGTAGGAAATCATCTGGGCGCAGGAGCGGACGCCGCCGAAGAAGGGGTACTTCGAGTTGGAGGCCCAACCGGCGATGGTGATGCCGTAAACGCTGAGCGAGGCGACCGCGAAGATGAAGAGGGGGCCGACGCCGATGTCGGCGATGACGAGTTTGATGGTTTCGCCGAAGACGGTGATCTCCGAACCGAAGGGGATGACGCAGACGGTGATGAAGGCGGGCACCGCAGTGAGGGCGGGGGCCATCCAGTAGTAGCTTTTGCGGACGTAGTTGGGGGTGAAGTCCTCCTTGAGGAGACCCTTGAGGCCGTCGGCGAGGGGTTGGAGGAGGCCGAAGAAGCTCCAGTCCTTCTTGCCGCCGAAAAGAGTGAGGGGAATGCCGACGCGGTTTGGGCCGACGCGGTCCTGGAGAATGGCGCTGACCCGGCGTTCCGCGTAAGTCGAGTAGGCGATCATGGGCAGCGTGATCAAGAACGTGAACACGAAGATCTTGATCGCGGAGGCGAGGAGGAAGGTGAGGTCCATGGGGATAACGGGCGTCAGCCCACGATTTCACCGCGTTCGATGCGGTGGTATTCGGCTTCGAGAAGAGGGATGGTTTCGCCGGTGAGGGTGATTTGCACGCCGAGGTCGCCGATCTTGGAGAAGTTCAGGTCTTCGAAGGCGGGGACCTCGTTGGCGATGGCCTTCAGGACATCCTCGATGAGATAGAGCGGCGGGGCTTTCTTATCGAGGGCGGCGATGAGGTCGCGGATGATCTCCCAGTCGTCCATGGCCCCGGCGGGCGGTTCGATGGCCTTGTTGAGGCACTGGAGGCGGCCGGTGATGTTGACGAGGGAGCCGCGTTTCTCGGCGAAGGAGGCGCCGGGGAGGACGACGTGGCTGCACTTGGCGGTGCCGTTGGGGAGGATGTGATTGGAGACGAGGAGGTCGAGATGGGCGAGGTCCGCCTCCTTGAAGCCGGCCGTTTCGAGGATGTTTTCGTAGAAGACGACCAGCGTCTTGATTCGCCTGCTGCGGACGCCCTCGCGGATCGCGTCGAGTTTGGCGAAGGGATCTTCGGTGTCCCAGAGGAGGGTGGCGCCGGTGGTGTTGGCGTTGCGGTCGGCGGAGATGAGTTTGCCGTCGGATTCGCCGAAGCGGGGGACGAGGGTGAGGAGATCCGTACCGAGGGTTTCGGCGAGTTTGCCGAGGAGGAAGAGTTCCTCGTTGGTTTGTTTGCCGGAACCGATGATGGCGATCTCGCCGGGTTGGCGGATGCGGAGATGTTCGGCGGCCTTTTGGACGGCGGCGGCCCAGGTGGAGGGCTCGTGGACGCCGGCCTTGTTCCGGATCATGGGCGTGTTGAGCCGCGCCTCGGAATTGACGTAGTGGAAATTCAGGCGGTGGCTGTCGGGCATCCAGCAGGAATTGACCTCGTTGTTCTCGCGGGGGGTGACGCGGAAAATTTCGTTGCCGCGGGTCCAGAGGACGGTGTTGGCACCGGTGGCGCAGTTGGTGTCGATGCTCTTGGTTTCCTTGAGGAACCAGACGCGCATCTGGAAGCGGAAGTCGTTCGCGGTGAGGGCGCCGACCGGGCAGATGTCGGCGGTGTTGAGTGAGTAGTTGTTGTCGAGCCGGTGACCGGGGTGGACGGTGACGGTGGTGTGGGTGCCGCGGTCGGTGAAGCCGAGGACCGGGTCGTCGGCGACCTCGTCCATGAAGCGGATGCAACGGCTGCACATGATGCAGCGCTCGTCGTCGAGGCGGATGCGGGCTCCGATATCGACGTTCTTGGGCTTCTTGACCTTGTTGTCCACGAAGCGCGAGTTGCCGCGGCCGTGTTCGACGGAGAATTCCTGGAGGCTGCATTCCCCGGCCTGGTCGCAGATGGGGCAGTCGAGGGGGTGGTTGATGAGGAGGAACTCCATCACGCCGTGACGGCAGGTTTCGACCAGTTCGCCGGTGGTGCGGATGCCCATGTTTTCGGCGACGGTATTGGCGCAGGCGATGACCGGGCGGGGCATCCAGCCGATGTCCTGGTAGCCGTTCGCGCCGTAGCTCGGGGCTTCGCCAGGGGCGGGGCGGGGGGGCATGCCCATTTGCACGAGGCACATGCGGCAGTTGCCGGGGGAGGAAAGTTTGGGGTGGTAACAATAGTGCGGGACTTCCTTCTCGGCCATCTTGCAGGCCTCGATCATGCGGGTGCCCTTGGGCACCTGGATCCAGTTGCCGTCCACCTGCACGTTCACCATGCCATTCTCGGCGGCGAGGTCCTTGGGGAGTTGTTCGGTGGTGGATTCGCTCATGTTACTGGAAATTCAGTGATTCAGCCTTGCGGTTGGAGGAAGCGTCGTTGGGCTTCGGATTCGGCGGAGTGGGCGATGCCTTCGTTGGACTCGGAGGTTTCGGAGAGGAGTTCGTCGCGGAACTTGTCGATCATCGCCTCGACCGGCCAGGAGCAGGCTTCGCCGAAGGCGCAGATGGTCTTGCCGTCGATCTGGTAGGCGATGGAGTTGAGGGTATCGATGTCGCTGGGGGCGGCGGTGCCGGCCACGAGGCGATCGGTGATCTTGCGCATCCAGGTGGAGCCTTCGCGGCAGGGGGTGCACTGGCCGCAGCTTTCGTGGGCGTAGAACTTGTTGAGGTTGTTGAGGACCCAGGACATCTTGCGCGAGTCATCCATGACGATGACGCCGCCCGAGCCGGCCATGGAACCGGCGGCGGCGAGGGTGTCGAAGTCGAGGGGGAGATCGTAGAAGCTGAGGGTCTTGGCGTCGTCGCCTTTGCCGATCTTGAAGCTCTCCTCGCAGCGCATGATCTTGGCGGAGGAACCGCCGGGAATGACCGCCTTGAAGGTGCGCCCGTCCTTTGGTCCGCCGCAGACCTCGTGGAGGAGTTCGCCCATGGTGAGTTTGCCGACCTCGATCTCGTAGTAGCCGGGCTTCTTCACGTCGCCGGAGACGCAGACGATGCGGGTGCCGGTGTTGCGTGGGGTGCCGAGTTTGGCGTATTCCTCGCCGCCCATCTTGATGATGTGCTTCACGTGGCAGAGCGACTCGACGTTGTTGACGATGGTCGGGCACATGTAGAGGCCCATGGCGGCCGGGAAGTAGGGCGGCTTGATGCGCGGGTAGGGGCGCTTGCCTTCGAGGGACTCGATGAGGCCGGTTTCCTCGCCGCAGATGTAGGCACCGGCACCGCGGTGGATGTGAATTTCGCAGTCGAAACCGGAGCCGAGGATGTTGTGGCCGAGGAGATTTGCCTGGCGGGCTTCGGCGAGGGCGCGTTCGAGGATGTGGGCGGCCTCGGGGAATTCCTCGCGGACGTAGATGTAGGCGAGTTTGGCCCCGACCGCGAAGCAGGAGATGACCATGCCCTCGATGAGCTGGTGCGGGTCCTGGTGGAGGATGTAGCGGTCCTTGAAGGTGCCGGGCTCGGACTCGTCGGCGTTGCAGATGAGGTAAACCGGCTTTGTGTTGTTAGGCGGGATGAATCCCCATTTCACGCCGGTGGGGAACCCCGCGCCGCCACGACCGCGGAGACCGGAGGCCTTGACCTCGTCGGTGATGGCCTTGGGGTCCATGGTGAGGGCGTGGCGCAGTTGGTCGTAGCCGCCCTCGTTCCGGTAGGTCTGGAGGGAGGGGTCCCAGCCGATGCGGTCCACGTTCCGGAAGATGAGGCGGTATTCCCGTGGGTGGGGCTGCTTGCCGTCGATGTATTGAATGTCGCTCACGCTCCGGGAAAAAATGGGTTCAGTCGTTGTATTGCTTGAGCAGGTCGGAAGCCTTTTCGGGGGCGACGCCTTCGTGGAAATCGTCGTTGACGAGGCAGACCGGGGCGGTGCCGCAGGAGGCGAGGCATTCCGCGAATTCCACCGACCAGGTGCCGCAGGGGGAGACGACGATGGGGTGGTGGTGCGAATCCATCTTGGAAAGGTCGGCCTTGGTGAGCTCGCCGAGTTTTTCCATGAGTTCGTAGCTGCCACCCATGGCGCAGGAGAGGGTTCGGCAGACGCGGATGTGGTATTTGCCGGGAGCGGTTTGGCGCAGGCCGGGATAGAAGGTGACGACCTCGAGGACCTTGATCGGTTCGATGCCGAGCCTGCCGGCGATCCAGTCGATGGCGTCGGAAGAAATGAAGCCGAACTCGTGTTGGACGATGTGCAGGAGGGGGAGGACGGCGGAGCGTTTGCGGTCGGGCGGGTATTGCGCGATGCGGCGGTCGGCCTGGGCGTTGACGTCGTCGGTGGCCTCGAAGGGGGTGTAGTGCTTCGTCCCCGGTGTTTGCGGGGAGGCAATGAGCTTGTTGAGGACGTCGGACATTGGAGGTTATTATCGGTCGCATTCGCCCATCACGAAGTCGAGGGAGCCGAGGATGGCGGGGATGTCGGAGACCATGCAGCCAGGGAGGAGCTTGGAGACGATGGAGAGGTTGACGAAAGATGGGGCGCGGATTTTGAGGCGGTGGGGGACGCCGCCGCCCTTGGAGTTGATGTAGAAGCCGAGTTCGCCCTTGGGGTTCTCGGCGGCAAAGTAAACCTCGCCCTCGGGGGCCTCGATGCCCTGGGTGGAGACGATGAAGTGGTGGATGAGTTCCTCCATGCTCATCAGGACGCGCTCCTTGTCGGGGAGGACGCTTTTCGGATCGCCGACGTTGATGGGGCCGTCGGGCATTTTGTCCATGACCTGCTCGATGATGCGCAGGGTTTGGCGGAGTTCCTCCATGCGGACGAGGTAGCGGTCGTAGCAGTCGCCGTTCTCGCCGACGGGGACATCGAAGTCATAGTTCTCGTAGCCGAGGTAGGGGCTGCACTTGCGCAGGTCGCGCTCGACACCTGAGGCGCGGAGGTTGGGGCCGGTGAGGCCGTAGGAGATGGCGTCCTCGCGGGTGATGATGCCGACGTCCTTGGTGCGGTTGATGAAGATCTTGTTTTTGGAAAGGAGGCGGTCGATTTCGTCGATGGTGACGGCGCATTCCTTGATGAAGACGCGGACGTTTTCGATGAAGCCGGGAGGGAGGTCGCGGATCTGGCCGCCGATGCGCGTGTAGGAGGTCGTGAAGCGGGCTCCGGTGAGCTGTTCGCAGAGGTTGTAGATTTTTTCGCGCTCCGCGAAGGTGTAGAGGAAGGCGGTCATCGCGCCGACATCCATGGCGAAGACGCCGACGCCGAGCATGTGGGCGGAGACGCGGGCCAGTTCGCAGGCGAGGACGCGGACGGCCTGGCCACGGGGGGGGAGTTCCCAGCCCATGAGTTTCTCGACGGCGCAGGCATAGGCCACGTTGTTGGCGAGGGGGGCGAGGTAGTCGAGCCGGTCCGTGTAGGGCACGAACTGGTTGTAGTGCATGTTTTCGGCGATCTTCTCGTCGCCGCGGTGCAGGAAGCCGATGTCGGTGTCGGCTTTGGTGACTATTTCCCCGTCCAGCTCCAAAATGAGCCGCAAAACGCCGTGGGTGGCGGGGTGCGAGGGGCCCATGTTGAGGACCATCTTCTCGCCGAGCAAATCTTCCGTAGAGGATTGATAATCAATGGCCGCCTGCGCGGATTTCGCCCCGGAATCCGGGACCTCGAAGGAAGATTTTGCGCTCGGCTCGCTCATCGAAGTAGGCCCAGCGGATGAGGCCGCAAATTGACCCTACGGGCAAGGACTTTGTGAAATTTTTCACAAAGTCCGGGGAGAGGGAGGGAGTTTGTGGATTGAGGGCGTTTTATGGACGATTTGGACGATTTGGACGATTTGGACGATTCGGGCACTGAGCGGTGGGCGAGGGGGGTGGTGCCCTCGCCCCGCAGAAGTCGGGGAGGGCGATCCCAAGCACCCCCAAGGGCCGCGACCCCTTGGACTGCGGCAGCCTGCTGCCGCTTTATCTCGTGGCAGGCTGCTGCCGACCCACCACCCCCGCCCCCGTCTTCAACCTCCTTCTCAAACTCCCCCCTGAAACCGAACAGAGGGACCGGTCAGTGACCGCTCCAGCCTCAGCGATCCAGCCCCCAAAGCAGACGCAAGAAGCGGCGTGCTCCCGGGCGCCGTCATTCAAAATCGCGTGAGGCGAAGCCTTTGACGCGACCTGCCCCAGCCACTCGTGATATCAGCCCACACACCTTGCCTCAAACCAACCCGCCCACGCCCTCCCCGATAAGCGCACTTCGACTCAAAAATTCATTGCTAAATCAGGAAATTCTGGCCCAATTTCCCCAATCATTCGTCCCAGATACCACATCCGGAGGTGTTATGAATAAGTACTGTTCTGCAAAGAAAATGCACAATTCGAACGCTCAACCGGAAAGGGAGCACGGGAAGCAACACTCGGGAGATCGTCCGACCGATCTAAAGAGGCTGAGGGAGGGGACTGAGCGGGCTCTCGGTTTCGTAATGTGTATATATTGGGGGGCAGTGCTCGCTCAAGTTGTAGCTGCAGCACTTAGCCGGAGCGTCCGCCTTGGGTTGTTGCGCGGAATTGAGGAGCAACCGCTTTTGATTATTGGTTTCTATGGGTCACTTGTGGTTCTCGGGGGGATGGCTGCTTATGCCATCTATCTCCTTCGACGCGGGGATCCTTCTGCGAAGATCATCGGGTCAATTCCGGCAACGCTGCTTTTGCCCATGGTCCCAATCGGAACTGTCATCGGAATCTATGCACTGCGAGCGGGTACGGTCGGAACAGCTTCGAATATACAATTTGGCGGTTAAGGACCCACGTTTTGACTACCGTTCGCATTTGCCTCCGGAACCAAGAGCAAAGACGAAAGAGACTGGCCCGCCTCCCCCGGTTGAGTATTGATGCTTGGTCCTGGTCTCCGAATCGGATGCAGAACAAGACATGGGACTCGATGCCGGGTAGCGCCTCTTGTTTAGCGCGAGAGCCCTCTGGTTTGCGCTGGATTTCTGGCGTCAACGAGTCCATTTTGACGTTCTGTCTGGAATCCATTAATGAGTGACGCGACCCTCAAGCGAATTCTCCTCCAGCCCAAAGACGGAAAGCTTCGGTGGAAGTGCGAAAGCTGTGGTGCGATGGTTGTTTGTGAGGAAAAATGGGAAGGAGAAGCGTCTGAATGCCCTTCGTGTCTTAAGTCGGTCACGTATCCGACTAGGGCGGAAGTCGACAGTTTCCTGAAGCAGAATCGCTATCGGTTTCGTATGGAATTAGGTGTTTCCTTAGTTACTGCCGCCATCTACGCGTTCGGAATCAACCTCCCCGGGGTTGGCGCAACCCTACTCGCGGGAGTCCTTGGGTGGTTTGCTGCCGCAATAATTGCAGTGCCGATCGCATTTGTTGTTTCGCGATTCTTTGAAGGACCCCACCGCGGGGTTGCCTTCTCTAGCGTCTATTGTGTGGCGATCCTTTCTACTGCGCTATGGTGGGCCTTCAGTCTTTAGTCGGCCATAGGGAGCAAGCGGCCTGCCAACGATCTCAGAGGACAGAACAAGGCGGAGCAGGTCAAGAAGGCGATCGAAGACGTTGAAGAATGAAGGCAATTGATCAATATCACAAATGGGTAGAATGGTCCGAGGAGGATCAGATCTACCTCGGGAAGTGCCCGGATCTCATCACAGGGATTCACGGTGACGACCCCGTGAAGGTGTTTCAGGACCTGTGTGCAGTGCTGGACGATGTGATTGAACACTTCCATGGGGCAGGCCGTAAGCTTCCCGAGTCCAGGACGCGGCCGATGATGGAGGTGGCCTTACACAAATTTCCCTATCCTCCGTGGTCTTCAAAGCGGACCGTGGAGGGCCGATCACCGTGTGGAACAAGAGGCGGTGAATGGTCCCCGCCCAGGGCGCTCTCCCTCATCGCCGCGTCTTAACCACCGGACCGCCCGGAGGTTGGTCCCTGCCTGACTCGACAGCCTTGAGGATAGACCTTTTCTCCCGGTTCGGATCCCGCGTTCACCAAGGCCCTTCCCCCGGGCGACTGCCAGAACCAAAGCGAGAACAAGGCAACGCTGGCAATCGCGTATGCCGCCAATCCTGTTTGCGCTCCCTGCGGTCGAGTGCTACTTATTTCGCACTCTTCACTAGGACGATGAGGGCATCGGCGTATCTCGCGAACTTGTGCCCTCGTGATTCCAATTCCTTGTCGAGTGAATCAAGTGCAATGTTTAGCTGACTGATCATGCGCTCCACTGGGGCAAGCCCAGTGGGGGCGGGAGGGGGGGGCGCTGTTTAGCTGACTGATCATGCGCTCCACTGGGGCGAGCCCAGTGGGGGCGGGAGGGGGAGGGATTTTGGCGACAGCTCCCGCTACTTCAAGGATCATCCAGACTGCGAAGTCGTTGCCGTCACCGATCTGAGGGCGTTGCGCCGTGCGCGATTGATGAAAAGCGATCACTGCGACAAGGCATACGATTCGCTCGAAGAGATGGTCGAAGATCGAAATAAGATGTAGCCGAAGCTCTCGCCTTCAAGGTCCCTGGCATTGTCGCGCACCAGGTATAGACGACCTGTCCCTTGGTGGTGGGAATCGAATCGGTGGTTTGGGATCGAGGGGGCTGGAAACATGCCATTTAGGTCTTGCTATCGGTGGGAACGGCCCTATCTCTCCGCCGTCCGCCTTTTTGGCGGGCCGCCGGATCAATTGACTGACCGGCCCCGATTCCGGTCTTCATCGATGAGAGATTAGTTCTGGGTTCCTATCAAACACCCCTCATCGAGACCCGCCCAGGCGCCAACAAGGCAGCCGGGCACACTACAAAATGACCCCGACTACGTTCGAGGCGCTGCCATTGGCCGCGCCCATCCAACGCGCCCTTGCAGAGCGCAACTACACAACTCCATCGCCGATCCAGGCGCAGGCCATTCCGCATTTGCTGGAGGGCCGCGACCTGCTGGGCTGTGCGCAAACCGGCACCGGCAAGACGGCGGCGTTCTCGCTGCCGATTTTGCAGCTCCTGCACTCCAACCCCCAACCGCTCCGGTCGAAATCGCCTCGCGTTCTGGTCCTGACCCCCACGCGGGAGCTGGCCACACAGGTCGGCAAGAGTTTGGAAACGTATGGTGCGCATCTTCGCATGCAGCACGCCCTCGTCTTTGGCGGGGTGGGACAGCGGCCGCAGGTCAACTCGATGCGCAACGGCGTCGATGTTCTGGTGGCTTGTCCCGGACGGCTGGAGGATCTGATCCAGCAGCGCTACATTGATCTCTCGAGCGTGGAGTTCTTCGTCCTTGATGAGGCGGACCGCATGCTGGACATGGGGTTCCTGCCCGCCGTGAAGCGCATCGTGGCGATGCTGCCGAAGAATCGGCAGTCGCTCTTTTTTTCGGCCACCCTTCCGCCCTCCATCGTGGATCTTTCCCACAACATTCTTCGCGATCCGGTGACGGTGAGCATCGCGCCCGAAACGACCACTGCGGAGACGGTGGAGCAGCGGGTGTGTTTTGTGGAGCGCGACAACAAGCGCGATCTCCTGCTGGAATTGCTGGCCAAGCAGAAGCCGGGGGAACTCGCTCTTGTATTTTCGCGGACCAAGCACGGTTCCGACAAGCTGTCCCGCTACATCAACAAGGCCGGCATCACGGCCGAGGCGATTCACGGCAATCGTTCCCAACCGCAGCGGGACAAGACGCTGGATCGTTTCCGCAGCGGCAAGTTTCCAGTGCTCGTGGCGACGGACGTGGCGGCGCGGGGGGTGGATGTGAAATCGATCACCCTCGTTGTGAACTTCGATTTGCCCAACGAACCGGAAGCCTACGTGCACCGGATCGGGCGGACTGGGCGGGCCGGAGCGACGGGACAGGCCGTGTCATTCTGTTCGACGGACGAGCGGGAATACCTGCGCGACATCGAGAAACTCATCCAGCAGAAGATCGCGGTGGACGATGGGCATCAGTGGCATGCGGCCGGCCTTGCCGAGCAGCATGCGCTCGGGCAGCGGAGCGGGCTGAAGAAGGTCGGCAACCCGGGACGCGGGAACAATGGTGGTGGTGGACGGCCCGCAGGGCGCTCGTCGCAGCGTCGTCGGCGAAGCGGGGGTAGTTCCCGGCGTCGGGTGGCCTGAGGCTGCGGCTCTTTTTTCTTGGAACTGGGACGCGCTACTGGACCGGCGTGGGCGGAGCATCGACATTTTTGTCGAAAGGGGGGGCAGCTTGGGGCGGGGGGCGTGGAGGTGGGGTGTGACTGGGTAGGTCGCAGCCTGGGGCTGCTCTGCGACAGGGATGTCGCGGCTCCGGTTCTGAGGCATGCGACCGGGACGGTCACGCCACTGGGCTCGGGGGGGCTCGGGGATCTTGCTTAATCGAGCGATGGCTTGATGCCGGGTGGTCCGGGTTTTGGAGGGATGGCGGGAGGGGCGGGCGGTTCCTTGAGGCGCTTGACCTCGAAGTCGGTGAGGGGGATCCAGTAGGATTCATTGCCGCGGATCTCCCAGCCGGCGGCGACGTGGTTCTGGTCGGCGTAGGGGCGGGCGCGGAGGTAGGTGTTGAAGGAATTCGGATGGACCCAGAACATGAGGACGGCCTGGCGGTTTTGGGAGACGGTCATCATGATGCGGTTGAACTTGTTGTTGCGGATCGCGAGTTCCTCCAGACTGGTGCCGCCCGTGGCGCGGTCCGGTTTGACCTCGAGGTGGATGCGGGTGTGGGTGGGATTGTGGACGACGCGCACGTTCTGGCCGCGGCTGTTCTTGAAGTTGAAATCCTTGAAGTGGGCGACGATCTTGGTGGCGTCATAAATGTAGCGGTCCTTGCCCTTCGTGGTGATGCGGTTGAGGAGCCAGTCCTGCTTGTGTTTGTTGAACTCCTCCATGAAGAGTTTGACGGGGGTGTAGGGATCGATGAGGTGGACGCGGTCGTTGAAGACGAGGGCGTAGTAGAGATCGGCGTTGGAGGGGATGGGGCGGCTGCTGGGGATGGTGACCTTGGTGGGGGTGGAGACGAGGATGGGAGTGGCGTCGAGCTGGGCCTCGAGCGTGGCGATTTCCTTCTGCAGGCGGTTTGTTTCGGCTTCCTCGATGTCCTTTTCGAGGCGGAGTTTGCGTTCCAGGGCCTCGAGGGCCTCGAGGTCGGCGAGGAGATCCTCGTTGATCTTGGCGTCCTTTTCGAGGAGGGCGAGCTGGCGTTTTTCCTCCTCGATCTCCTCACGGGTGGGCGGGTCCTCGGTGAGGAGGGCTTCCTTTTTCTTCACGAGATCGACGACCTCCTGAAGTTCCTTCCTGGACTGCTCCACCTGTTCGGAGGTGGCAGGTTGGAGATTTTCCATGAAGCCGACCACCTTCCGGGTGACATCCATCTGCACGAGGACGAGGACGAGGATGAGGACCGCCACCACATTGGTGAGGGCGTCCATGAGGGAGTCGAGGTTGACTCCGCCTTCCGCATGGGTCTTGCGTCTTCCAGCCATGGATCAGTTCCTGAAGAGGGAGATGTCTATTTTTCCGTCGTTGGGGATGGGGAGCTTGCCGATGTTGACCTCGTATTTGGATTGCGCCCAGCCGGCCGCCCAGCGGTAGGAGTCGTTGCCGGCCTTGCGGATGAGGAAGAGGACCATGGAGTCGCGGGTCTTTTTCACCTCGTCGAGAAAGGCGTTGTAGTCGCCGTTGGTGCTGATGGTGGCCTGGCTGATCGACTTTGGCGGGGTGCCCTCGCGGAGGAGGACGATGCCGGTGGAGTTGCATTCCACAAAGAAGATGTTCTTCGCATTGCGTGAGCCGCTGCCGCCGGGACGGACGATGACGGATTCCTCCGGTTTGGGGGCCTCCCTGCGTTCTTTCAGCTGGGCCATCAGTTCCTTGAGGCGCTTGTTGAGGGGCGGGTGTTCCTTTTTGAGGGCGGCGATCTCGCGTTTCAGGTTCTCGGCGATTTTCTGGAGGATGGCGTCGGTCTGCTTGGGATCGCGGGCCTTCTTGAGTTCCACCAGCTTCATCTTCAGGGCCACTTCGTGGTCCTTCAGTTCGGCCATTTCGGCGACCGTCTTGCGTTCCTTCTGGATCCTCAACTCCAGTTCCCCGGCATTCCTGGCGAGGATCTCCGTTTGTTTTTTCAGTGCGGCGTTCTCGATGGCGCGGTCGTGTTCCTCCCCGGGCTGTTTCTCGCGGTTGGCCTCCTGGACCTGCATGGCCACGCTGATCATGAGGGTGAGGATGCCGATGAGGCAGGCCAGAATGCTCATGAAGGGAAAGAGAGAGACTCCCTCCGCGCGGTTGGATCGACGTCTGGCCACGGTGTGTGGGGTGGGTTAGCGGCTGAAGAAGCCCTTCTTCTTCTTCTTGCGGTCGGTGGGGATCTGGTGATCGCCGAGTTCGCGCAACGACTTGTTCATGAGGTCGATGCCGATGGCGATTTTTTCGAAGGTCCTGTTCAGTTCCCGATCGGAGCGGATGAAGAGTTCGCTGCTGGTTTCGGAGAGCTTCTTGACGGCTTCCGTGAAGGATCCCTCCACCGTCTGTTGGTGGGAGGCGAGGCGGCTTTGGAGGGTTTCGCTGGAATGCTGGAGGGCCTGGGTGGAGGCGTTGAGATTGAGGAGGAAAGTCTCGTGGGCGCGGGCGAGGGAGGAGACGAGTTGCGGGATGCTTTCGGCCTGCTCGAGGAGACCGTCGGTGGTGACGCTCTTGCTGTCGTCGAGTTTGGGGAGGAGTTTTTCGGTGCAGAAGGCGTCGATGATGGTGAGGGTTTCCTCCTCGCGTTTTTGCACGGCGGCCATGGGGAAACTCATGATCATGCTGAGGATGAGGCCGAGGAGGGTGGTGTCGAAGGCCACGCCGAGGTTGCTGGTGAGGCTCTGCAGGGATGCCTTCATCATCTCGGGGTCGGCCGCCTCCATGTCGAGCCCGCCGACGGCCCGGGAGAGGCCCATGACCGTGCCGATGAAGCCGAGGATGGGGATGGCCCAGAGGAAGACCTTGAGGAGGCTGTAGGAACCTGAGGAGCGGTTGGCATCGAGATCGGACTGGGTGTTGAGGAAGGCCCCGACCTCGCCGTTGTCGCGACGGATTTCGAAGAGTTCGAGGGCCTTGCGGATGCGGTTGACGATGATGCTGTCGCGGAGGCGGAGGGGGACGCCGTAGATGTTGTCGATGAAGGGGCCGACGGTGGTCACGTCGATCTGGCGGCCGAGCGATTCGGGGAAGAGGTTGAGGAGGGAGGCGCGTTCCTGGCGCTTGTTCTGTTTCCACTTCAGGGCGAGGATGGTGAGGCCCCAGAAGAAGAGGAAGGACTCCGCGTAGTTGACCCAAGTTCGGTCAAGAAAGATGTCGTGGAGGCGGGTGCCCTTGAAGGGAACCATGAGGAGGAGGAAGGCGATGGTGATGCCCGCGCCGAGGAGGAGGCTTTTGGCGAAGTGGACGTTGGCGTGATCGCCCTCCGCCCAGCCCTCGCGGTTGGGTCGTCCGCCGGGTTCGGCGGATTGGCTTTCAAACTTGGGGATTTCGAGGCGACCGCCGCAGGCGGGGCATTGCACGGTTTGTCCGGAATGCTCGGGAGTCACGTCGAGGCCGGTGTTGCAGTGTGGGCAGGAGACGAGCATGGGATTGGATGTTCGATGAGGTGGGGGGCGTCGCGGAGGAGAGCAAGAATGTTCCGGAGATCGATTCCTGTCGAGTTCTCGCCATGGGATCCTGGCAAACGGATGGGCCCGGTCTCGCTGAGTTCCGCTCGCTCCCGCGCCCCTCCGGGGAGCCAATCAACTATTTGGCCAAAGTTCCGGTGGTGTTACCATCGGCTACGGTCCCCTGCCTGGAGCGGTCGTTGTGGGGCTTAACCGAGTGCCGTTCCCGCCCGGGAGGTTTCGCGGCAGGCGAGGAGGAGGGCTCCCTGGATGCCGGCGTTTTGGGCGAGGACGGGAGGAACCACGTAGGGTTGGTGGTCCTGTAGAGTGGAAAAATAGCCGTGGGCGAGGTCGCGGAGCCGGGCCTCGACCTTGGTGTGGAAGCCGTCGGCCTGCGAGACGCCGCCGCCGATGATGACCCGCGAGGGACTGGCGATGGCGAGGAGGGCGAGGATGCCCTGGGCGAGATACCAGGCTTCGAGGTCCCAGGCCGAATGGTTGGCGGGAAGTTCGTGGGCGGGTTTGCCCCAACGGGCGGCGAGGGCGGGGCCGCAGGCCAGGCCTTCCAGGCAGTCGCCATGGTAACGGCAGAAGCCGGGGTAGGCATCGTCGGGATGGCGGGGCACGTTGAGGTGACCGAACTCGGAGTGGAGGTCGCCGTGGAGGATGTGGCCATCGACGATGAGCCCGGCGCCGATGCCGGTGCCGATGGTGATGTATGCCGCGTTCCGGCAAGCGGGGGCGGCCCCGACGGTGACCTCGGCGAGGACGGCGGCATTCACGTCAGTTTCCAAGATGAGCGGTACTCCGGGGAGGGGGGTGGCGAGGGCGGCGAGCAGGTCGAAGTCCGGCCAGCCGGGCTTGGGGGTTTGGAGCATGCGGCCGTAGCTGGGGGCGTGGCGATTGATGCCGACCGGCCCGAAGGCGGCGATGCCGAGTGCGGAGATGGAGCCCTGCGCGGCGATCCAGTCGGCGGCGGTGGCGAGGGTCTCGTGCGGGGTGGTGGTGGGAAAGCGGTGCTGTTCGGTGAGGGATCCGTCGTCGGAACCGACCGCGACGACCGTCTTTCCTCCTCCGAGTTCGATGCCGGCGATCATGGGTGGGGTCTGGTTGCAGGGAAGCGGCGTTTTACTGGGTCAATAGTTGGAACTCCTCGGATTCCATCGGCGAATAGTCGTCCAACCAGTGTCCGGTGAATTCGATGAGGACCCGTTGTTTCGAGGGGGCTGGCATCGGGTTGATTTGGACGACCTTCGCAGAGAAGTCGCCCGGAGAGCCGGCCATGGCGTGCATCAATCCTTCGAGAAGATATCTCGGTGCCCATCCGAGCATGTGGTAATCTTCAGATTGAATTTGAACGGCGAGGCCTGTCGAGGGATTCGTGAGTTCAATTGTAGCGTTGAGCCTTTCACCGCTATTCAGGCGCATGAGCCTAGCTTTGGCTTGGTCGGTTGTGTGTCGCCAGCCATGGAGAAAGAATCTGCATCGAAACGCTCCGTTCTCACGCCGCTCGATTTTTTGGAATACTTCGTAGTGATCCGTCGCCCGGTAGCCGCCATCGATTGCCAAAATTTCCAGCGGATCAACAGCACTCGATTCATCCAAATCGAGAAGTTTCAAGTATTCGTCAAAACCGCGACGACCAGATGTCATAATTCGATTGCGAAACATCGGGAAGAGATGATCGGACCGATAGGTCTCATCGAATTTGGGAAAATCGTAGAGTGGTTCGAAGCCACTCTTTTCCTGTGCCGCCAATGCACCCTTCGTGTAAGCATATCGGTATTCGTCGCGCTTGGCATTGGCATCGAGTCGTCCGACAGGAAACCAACCGCGGGTGGAGGGGTCCTGCCAGCCAAGGTAAAATGTTCGGTCTCTCATTCGTTCAGGGTTCCCAAGTATTCTAGGGTGTGGGTGAGTAGAGCGAAAGCGAATTCTCGGGCGAGCGGGGACATCCAGTCGTCCGGGACGCCAGCGATGATAGTAGTGAGCCTTTGGGGGGTGAGATGGCGCAATTTTTTCAAGGCAGGTCGGAAATGTGGTGCGAACTTGGGGATCTCAAGGCAGCGAGCGATGAGACGCTGCGGAGATGGGCCGTGCTTTCCGGTGCCATCCATGAAGACAGGTCCACGTCCTCTTTCGAGATATTTTTCGATTCCGAGTTCGGTCAGGTAGCGCTGTCGATTTTGTTTGCCGCCTTCGTCCTGCAGTTCTCGCCCGAGTGAGGATGCATGGTCGTAGCTGGGCGCTAAACGTCCTCGCCAACCATCGTCTGTTCGCTTACGTAGAATCCCCCAGTTCTCGTGATGGCGATCCACATTGCTGATGAGTGCATCCAGGACTAAATAGGAAGCGATCTGGTCCTTGAATCTGGTCGCCTTGGCAAACAGAATATCCAAGGCTCCGAAGATGCGGTTGATGGTGTGACGGTTTTGTTGAAAGCGTTGGTCGGGCGGATACTCGGCATCGATGCCCGCCAGGATCTGGTTTCCGTGGAAGAGTTCGTAGGATTGGGCGTGCGTGAAACTTTCCGTTGCGGAGCCGCGGACCCCATCGAGTTCGGCGAGTTCGACCCGGGGCGCGAGAACCTTCATTGCGCAGGCCACTTCATAGGCGATTTTTTCGGCCCAATGTTGTCCCGTGTTCTCGGTGGGGTATTTGAATAGCCAATGGCCTCCACCGCTCGGGTTGTGATCTGTGGGAAAACGGACCCAGTACTTGTCCTTCGTTCCCAGTTGTTCGGGCTCGAGGACCCATTCTGGTTCGATGGCGAGGACGGGGTAGGGCATGAAACCTTAGTAGAGCCGTCCTTTCGTCCGGGGGTCTTCCGGTGGGGCGGGCTGGGCGGGGATGGCTTCGAAGTCGCCTTCCTCGCAGCAGCGGACGAAGCCCTCGGCGTAGCACTTGAGCTTGTCCCAATGTTCGCGGATGTGTTCGGCCTCGTCCGGGGTGATGGAGTTGTCGAGGGCGGCCTGCGAGATGCGGTGGAGGAGCTGGGAGAACTGGTCGAGGATTTCGCTGGTGGCGGGGAGGACTTCGAAGCCCTGTTCGCACTTGCTGGCGGGATTGCGGACGAAGTAGCCGCCGCTGCGGTGACAGAGCCACTCGACGATGCGCGGGTCATCGGTCATCTTGATGATCTCCAGCAATCGGTCGAGCGGGTTGCGGCTGCCGCTGCCGGTTTCGGATTGCTCCTGCGCCCATTTGTAAACGAGGGAAAGAGAGACCCCGAGTTCCGCGGCGACGGCCTTGGGACTGGTATTGCCGAAGGCGCGTTTCAGGATCTCATGGGATTCCATGGGGCCGAGTTAAGGGTACCGGGGGCTGGGGGGCAAGTGGCATTGCTCCTGGCGGGGAGGGGATGGCGCGGAGCGGCCGTTCCCTACCCCGGGAGTTCGAGGGCGGAAAGATGGGCGCTGGCGATGTCCTCGAGATTGGCGAGGGAGCTGATCGCGGTGATTTGCTGACGGAGCGGTTTGGCGCCGGGAAAGCCCTTGCAGTAGGCCATGAGGCGGGAGCGCATGGACATCATGGTCTGGCGTTCGTCGCCGTAGCGGCTGCTGGCCATGGCGAGGGCGCAGTGGCGGCGGATGAGGGACCAGCGTTCCTGGACCGGCACGGGTGGGAGGACCTCGCCGGTTTGGAGGTAGTGTTTTGCCTCGCGGAAGATCCAGGGGTTCTGCATCGCGGCGCGGCCGATCATGACCCCGGATACGTTGGTTTCCTCCTTGCGGCGTTGGAGGTCGGCGCCGGAGGCGATGTCGCCGTTGCCGATGACGGGGATGGAAACGGCGCGGGAGCATTCATCGATGACCTCCCAGTTGGCGTCGCCGCCGTAGCCCTGGGAGCGGGTGCGGCCGTGGATGGAGATGGCCTGCATGCCGGAGTCCTCGAGGATGTGACAGACCTCCGGGGCGTTGATGTTTTCGAGGTCCCAGCCGATGCGGATCTTGGCGGTGACGGGGATTTGGTCGCCGATGGCTTTGGCCACGCCCGAAGCGACGGCGGTGAGGAGAGGGCAGTCCTTGAGGAGGGAGGAGCCGCCGTTCTTGGCGACGACCTTGTTGACGGGGCAGCCGAAATTGATGTCGATGAAGTCGGGGCGTTTCCAATCGATGATCTTCTTCGCGGCTTCGCCCATGCGTTCGCCATCGGCGCCGAAGAGTTGGACGCCGACGGGGCGCTGTTGCTCGGTGAACTCGGTGTATTTCCGGGTGCGGTCGTCCTGGCGGATGATGCCTTCCGCGGAGACGAACTCGGTGACCATGACATCCGCGCCGAGTTCCTTGCAGATGGTCCGGAAGACGACATCCGTCACCCCCGCCATGGGGGCGAGGTAGAGGGGGAAGGCGTTGTTCTGGAGCCAGGGGAGCATGGGTTGGTCGCCAGGTGTTTACCGGGCGTCGTCGGACGGGTTGGACGGGTTGGACGGGTTGGACGGGTTGGACGGGTTGGACGGGTCGGACGGGTCGGACAGGTTGGAGACGACCGGTTTGGGCATGAGGAGGGCGTGGACTTCGTCCTGGACGCGATCGACTTCGCTGAGGGGGATCTGGGGGTCCTTGACGATATAGACGTCGCCGTCCTTGCGGTGTTCGTAGATGCGGAGGAGGCCGGTGGGGGTTTGCTGGGCGTCGGTTTCGACGAGGATTTTTTTGCGTTCGAGCATCACGGCGAGGATGTAGCGGACATTCTCGGTGTGTTCCTCATCCTCCTCGACGAGGCGTTTGAGGAGCGTTTCGGGATCGTGCTTGTCGGTGATCTCGACCTTTTCCTCGACTTGGCGGGGTTTGAAGACGGAGCGCCAGAAGGAGAAGGGGGTTTCGGTGTCCTCGCCGCGGGCCAGCCAGGCTTCTTCTGAGAAGTCGCGGCGTTCGAAGGCCTCGGATTCCGGATCGGGGAAGATGGCGGTGTAGAAGAGTTCGTCCGCCTCGAATTCGCGGCCGGTGACGGAGCATTGGAGGGAGCGGGAACGGAGGTGCCAGGAGTCTGCGAGTGCCATGATAGGTTGGGGGCGGATTATTCGCCCGAAGGGAGAAGGCTTTTCAAGCTTTGATAAATGGGTCGTCCGCTGACCCGGCGCCAGAGGAGCAGGAGGGCGATGAGGGTAAAGAGAATATTCGTGCCCCAGGCGGCGCCGAGGGGGGGCAGGTAGCCCGAATCGCCGAGGGCGAGGAAGACTTCCGTGCTGAAAAGCATCATGGCGGAGAGAAAGACGGCCACCGCCACGCCTCCGGCGACGCCGCGGCGGGTGAAGACGATGCCCAGAGGCGCGCCGAGGAGGACGACCACGAGGCAGACCCAGGGTTGGGCCCAGCGGTGGTGCCACTGGGTGAGGAAGGGTCGGCGATCGACCCATTCGGAGGCTTCGTTCTCCTTGAGCCAGCTGTGCAGGCCGGGAATGCCGAGGTGGACCGCCTGCAGGCCGGGGTTCACGATTTGCCAGGGGGTTTCGTGCCAGTCCTTGATGATGAGCGGGGATTTCGGTTTCTCGAAGAGGGGCATGAGGCCGGTGTCCATGCGGAGGATTTCGGGGCTCTGGAAGCGCCATTCGCGGGTGTTGAGGTTCCAGCTGGCGAGGGGGGCGTAGAAGCGGGAGGTGATGCGGCCCTCCTCGTTCTTGGTGGTGATCTGGATGTCGCGCAGGGGGCTGCCCTTTGCGTATTCGTAGGGGAAGCGGCCCACCATCCAGGTGCGGCGGCCCTCGCGGTTGTGGTAGAGGACGTTGCGGGCCTGGCTGACGGAGCCTTCCTTGGCGTATTCGATGAGGGCGTCGCGGTAGCCTTCACCCCAGGGGGCGAGGTGGTAGTTGAAGAGCAGGCAGGCGGTGCTGAGGAAGATGCCGATGGCGGTGAGGGGGGCGATGACGCGGGCCACGCCGCGGCCGGACTGGATCATGGCCACGATTTCGCGGCTGGCGGAGAGTTTGCCGAGGGAATAGAGCAGGCCGAGGAGCAGGGCGAAGGGGGAGAGCTGTACGAACATGGGGCCGAGGAGGACGCCGTAGTATTGAAGGATCAGTTCACCGGGGTTTTGGGCCTCCTGGAAATCGCTGAGGTTGTCGTTGAGATCGAGGAGGAGGTAGATGAGGACGAGGGCGAGGTAGCAAATGCTGATCGCGGTGAGGACGCGGCGGGCCAGATAGCGGTCCATGGTGCCGGCCAAGGCGTAGAGCAGTGCTCCGGCGGAGGGGAGGAAGCAGAGGATACCCAGCGCGACCGGACGGAGGCGGTGGGTCTCGGGGTCGGCGCGGGGAAAGCCGATGAGGTGTTCCTGCACGAGGTCCTGCTCATGCGGCACCAGCCAGGAGGCGAGGGCCGCTCCCGCCGCCGCCAGACCGAGGGCGGGGAGAATGCGGAGGACGGGGTGCGAGGGCATGGTGGCGGCTGGGGCCGACCATGGGTGGGGAGTGAAATGATGTCAACGAAGGCGGCGGGGCGGGGGGGTGGGATTGCGCTGGAGGGCGGGGGGGAAAACAGTTACCTCGGGGCCGAGGAATGATCTTACCGAACGAGGCGGCGGGGGCGCACCCCGGATTGGAAGCGGAAATGCGCTTGGCCTTTTCGGACCAGGGGCTTCTGGCCTCCTCTCCCGACTTTGAGTTTCGACCCGAGCAGCAGCAAATGGCGGCGGCGGTGGGCCGGGCCCTGGAGAAGCATGAGTCGCTGGTGGTGGAGGCGGGGACGGGGGTGGGCAAGTCGCTGGCCTACCTGCTTCCGGCCGTGCAGCACGCCCTGGAGGCCGGGCGCAAGGCGGTCATCTCCACCCACACCATCAATTTGCAGGAGCAGCTCCTCGGCAAGGACCTGCCGCTGGTCCGCAAGCTCATCGGGGTGCCCTTCGAGGCGGTCCTTCTCAAGGGACGGGGCAACTACCTGTGTCCGGCGCGGCTGAAGCGGGCCATGCAGCAGAGCGGCGACCTCTTCAACACGAGCGAGACGGAGGAGCTCCGCGCGATCCGCGACTGGGCCATGAAGACCAGCGACGGCACGCTCAGTGACATGGATTTCCAGCCGTCCATGAAGGTGTGGCACCAGGTGTGCAGTGAGGCGCAGATTTGCACGACGCGCTTTTGCGGGCCGGGCGGCAATTGTTTCTTTCAGGAAGCGCGGCGGCTGGCCGGGGAGGCGCGGGTGGTGGTGGTGAACCACACGCTGTTCTTCGCGCTGCTCAACACCGAACTGGAAACCGAATCGAAGGGCTTTCTCTTCCCGAACGACTTCGTGGTCTTTGACGAGGCGCACACTCTGGAAAGCATCGCGGCGAGTCAACTGGGCCTGCGTCTCAGCCAGTCCGGTCTGCGTTACGATTTGCAGCGGCTCTACAATCCGCGTTCGCGGAAGGGACTCCTGCGCACCATGCAGGCCGGCAAGCCGATGATCGGGGTGGAGGCGGCGCTGCACGAGGCGGATGAATTTTTCGCGCGTCTCGGCGAGGCTTCCACCTTCGGGGAATGGTCGCGGGAGTTCCGGGTGCGGGAGCCGGAGTTGATTGACAACACCCTCGCCGAACCGTTGCGCGAGTTGTGGCAGGAGATTGAAACGCTTGCCGCGGATTGCGACAACGACACGACCCGCGCCGAACTGCAGGATGGGGCACGGCGGTTGCGGGAAGCGCACGGGGCGCTGCGCATGTTTCTCGATCAGGATGACCGCAACTGTGTTTACTGGGTGGAGCGGGGTGGACAGGATCGCACCTCCTACAGCATGCACGCCGCGCCGGTGAATGTGGCGGATCGCCTGCGGCCGCTGCTCTTTGGCCGGGACAAGACCGCGATCCTCACCAGCGCCACACTGGCGGTGGGCGATCCGGAGTTGAACTACTACCGGCGGCGCGTCGGGGCGGAGAGTGTGCGGGCCGTGCAGATCGGCAGTCCCTTTGATTATCAAAAGCAGATGCGGCTCTTCGTGGTGAAGTCGATGCCGGATCCGGGGGCGAAAGGTTACGAGGAAGATCTGGCGGGGTGGATCGAGCATTTCCTGCGGCGCACCGATGGGCGGGCCTTCGTGCTTTTCACCAGCTATCGGGTCATGCAGTCGGTCGCTGCGGCGTTGGGGGAAGTTTGCAAGGCCTCGGGCTGGCAGTTGCTGGTGCAGGGGGGGGAGCTGACGCGGCACCGCATGGTGGAGGAGTTCCGCAATGACGAGCGCAGTGTGCTCTTCGGCACGGACAGCTTCTGGGCGGGGGTGGATGTGCCCGGCAAGGCGCTTTCGAATGTCATCGTGACGCGACTGCCCTTCGCGGTGCCGGACCATCCGCTGACCGCCTCGCGTCTGGAGTTGATCGAAGCGAACGGCGGCAATCCCTTCATGGAGTATTCCGTGCCCGAGGCGATTCTGAAACTGCGGCAGGGGGTGGGGCGTCTCATTCGCTCCACGAAGGACAAGGGCATCGTGGCGATTCTCGACAACCGCATTGTGACGCGGCGCTACGGCCGGGTTTTCATCGACGCGCTTCCCGACGCGCCGTTGGAGATCATTGATGAGAAGCTGGGGTAGGGGAGGCCATCAGGACGCGCTTGAGCTGGGGGGCGGGCCATTGGCCGGGGGCGGTGGGCTGGCTGCCGAGGTAGCCGTAGTTGAGGACGGAGCCCAATTGCGCGGCGAGGAGTCGGGAGCTGGGCGCGAGGGGGCCCATGCCCATTACGGAGAGGGGGAGCGGGGAGGGTTCCTGAAACAGCTCGATGATGCGGAGGAGGTCGCGCGGTTCCCGAATGCGGAAGGCCAGCTTGGCGACATCGGCCCCGGCGGCGGCGGCGGCCTCGATGCGGGCGCGTAGTTGATCGAGGGGGGGCGTGGCCTCGAAATCATGGAAAGAGGCCACGCGGAGCAGGGTTCGTTGCCCGGCTTCCGCCCAAAGAGCGCTCAACTCCACCAGGGAGCGCAGTTCGAGATCGATCACTGCGGCCTGATCCAGCAGTCCGCGCAGGAGTCCCTCCCGATTTGTCACATTTCGTCGGTCAGCGCCGCCCTCATCGGGGTGCCGGGCGGTGATGAGGAGCGGGAGAGCGGGATTCAATTCCAGGACGAACCGAAGAACTTCGGGTCCGTCGCCTAGCACATCGAGGCGAAGTTCGACCAAATCGCAGTCCGCAGGGCTGATCTGAAAAGAAAGTGCGTCCGGATCGGTGATCGCGCCGACGGTCAGGGGAGACAGGTCGCGGAGGAGGGGGTGGAGGTCTTGGGGCATGGGGATAGCCCTTTTCTCTCTTTCCGGACCCGGAATGGCAAGCGACGAAGCCCGGAGTACGGGGCAAAGTGGTATTTACGCTGTGATACTTATTATTCTTACCACCATTTCTGCTGGTCAAGCCCCGGAGGGGTTTCCTATTTATCGGGAACGTTAATACGAGCTATGATTATTCGTGCCATCCCTCAAGTCCTCTTCGCGTCCCTCCTAGCTGTCGTTTTTGCCGCCGGAACCTCCTCGGTTTGCGCCGAGGCGAAGATGAAGGTGGACAAGCCGGAGTTCGACGACCTGCAGTCGCCGGAGTTGGGCGGCAAGAAAAAATTCAGCCCCAAGGATTGGTTGGAAGTGGAAGTGAAGTTCAACATCGCCGACGTCCGCCCCGAATCGAAGGACGGGTACGTGGACCAGGCCGAGATCCGCTGGTATGTGGCGGTGGAGAATCCGGGGGGCAAGGGCTACTGGCTTTTGGAGAAGCAGGTCACCCACGTGAACATCGAACTGGGTGAGGATTTTTACGCCTCGGTTTATCTCTCCCCGAGTTCCGTGAAGCGCCTCAGCGGCAAGGAACGCGCCGGCAAGAGCATCGTCTGGGGAGTGGCCGGTGAGATCACGGTGGCCGGCACCACGGAAACCTTCAACTCCCAACCCTCCAAGAAGGAGTGGTGGAAGGCGGGCAGTCTCTCCCGGACCGACAAGGTGCCATTGCTCAATAAGGACGAAACGCCCTTCAAGGCCCTCTGGTGGGACCGCTACGCGGAGATCCAACAGGACCGCCGCTGATTCTAAATTCATTTCTGAACCGCCGGCGGTGTGGCCCGCCCGGTTCGCAACCCCGACTTACCGACTTCCTATCTACCATGGCTGACGCAGAAAGCACTGTCGCACTCAACATCGGATCCCAGCAGATCTCCATGGCGGTCTTTAACCAGGCCAAGAATGGCGGTCTGGTTCTGAAGAAAATTGATGCCGCCAGCATTCTGGCGGATCCCGCCGCCGAGATGGCGCGCTTCGCGCAGATGCGTGTGGTGGTGGGTGACCTTGCGAAACATTTGAAGGTGTCCAAGACGGGGGTGCGCTACGCGATTTCCGGACAATCGGTATTCACGCGTTTCATCAAGCTGCCGCCCATCGAGGAGGACAACATTGATCAGCTGGTGGCCTTCGAGGCGCAGCAGCACGTGCCGTTCCCGATCAACGAGGTGATCTGGGACTGGGCCGCCCTGGAGGCCAGCGGCACGGAGAAGGAGGTCGCCCTAGTCGCCATCAAGGCGGATCAGCTCAACGAGATCAACGACACCATCAAGGACAACGGGCTGACCACCGTGCAGGTGGATGCCTCGCCCATGGCGCTCTACAACGCCTTTCGGTTCAACTACCCGGAGGAGCAGGAGAGCATTCTGCTCATCGACATCGGGGCCAAGGCCACCAACCTCATTTACATCGAGGGTGCCCGGGTTTTCACGCGCAGTCTGAACATCGGTGGCGCGGCGATCACCGCGGCCATCGCCAAGGACTACCACATTTCCTTTGCGGAGGCCGAGAACCAGAAGGTCACCAACGGGATGGTGGCCCTCGGCGGGGGACACACCGAGCAGCTTGATGAAGCCACCGCGGGACTGGCCAGCACCATCCGCAACGCGCTGACCCGGCTGCCATCCGAGATCGCCCGGACCAACACCTACTACCGCACCCAGCACGGCGGCAACCCGCCCACCAAGGCCTATCTGGCCGGCGGCGGGGCGAACCTGCCCTACATGCGCGAGTTCCTGGAGGAGAAGCTCCGCCTGCCGCTGGAATATTTCAATCCGCTCCTGCGTGTTTCGATCGGCAAGGGGCTCGACACCGATGCCCTCGCGCCGCTTGCCCACACCATGGGTGAGTTGGTGGGGCTGGGCCTCAGCGGGATCGGCCAGTCCAAGCTCAACATTGACCTGGTGCCCGGGGCAGTGCAGTCGGCCCGGGACAATGCCCGTCGCAAGCCCTTCCTGCTGGCCGCCACGGTCCTCCTCCTCGTTGGTCTCGCGGCCTGGGCCGGATCCAAGGTGAAGAACGCGGCCACGGCGCAGACCAAGGCTGTGGAGATGGAGGCCAAGGCAGCCGAACTCCGGCCCTTTGCCAACCAGATCAAGACCCTCGGCAACAGTGCCAAGTCGCTTAGTGAGGTGGGTCTCTCCTACGCCGACGCCCAGGTGCAGCGGCAGGAATGGGTACACGTGCTCAACGAACTCAAGGGGCACTTTGCCAGCACCTCGGTGTGGGTGACGGATTTCCAGCCGCTGGTCGGCTATGAGAAGGGCCAACCCACCACCGGCACCACGGTGGTGAAAAACAGCTTCGGCACCACGGCTTACGGGACGAGTTCCCTCAACGACCAGATCAAGGACCCCAAGGCCGAGATCAACGCGGTGCGCCTCGTTGGTTTCTGGCGTCAAGGAGGGGACAACCACAACGCGGTCAACAAGATCGTCGACAAGCTCCGCAAGGAGGGCGTGCTCTTCGAGCTGCAGATGGGGGGCGAAAAGGACCCCCGGGCCATGACGGACGGCGAAATCTTCGAGATCTTGAAGAACAACCCCGACGACCCGGATGAACTGGGTGCGAGCTTCAAGCTCGTCCTGCCGCTCAAGCGCACCATTCCCCTCAACTAATTACCGGAACCCACTTTCATGTCAGATTGGATCAAGGAAAACAAGTTTGCCGCGGCCATGCTCGCGGTCGCCGTGGTGGCGATTGCGGCGACCTACCTCTTCTCGGGAACGAAATCCGAGGCCTATGAGGGATCGCTGGGGGCCTTTCAGACCAGTGCGGGGGATTACTCGAATCTGGTCCGCACGGAACCCTACCCCGATCCGGCCGGTCTGGAGGCGTATCGCAAGGACATCGTGTCCTACAAAGGACAGGTGGAGGGTTTGCAGAAGGCCCTCCTCGCCTTCCGTCCGGAGAAATTCGAGAAGGTCCGCCCGGCGGAGTTCACGACCCGCATCAACGAGGTTGGCGACGCCCTGAAGAAGATCTACGACAAGAACGGCATCAAGTATCCCGAGAAATGGCAGCTTGGGTTCGAGGGTTACACCAGCAGCCCGCCGCAGGACAACGCCACCGATTTCCTGAACTACGAGCTCGACGGTCTCAACTGGCTCTACACGGCCCTCGCCAAGTCCCGTCCCAGCGAGTTGCTCAATGTCTATCGCTCCCGGCTCCCCATCGAGGACGGCGAGCCGATGGGGGTGGCCCCGCCGAGTGGCAAGCAGCGGGGGAGGAGCCAGCAACAGGCCGGTCCCGTCGATCCCTACTTTACGCTCTCCGTGGAGCTTACCTTCCGCGGTCCGGAGTCCTCGCTGCGCAAGTTCCTGACCGAGATTGCCAACTCCAAGAAATACTTCTACGTGGTGCGTGCCATGCGGGTGGAGAACACCAAGGGGGAGATTCCACCGAAGAAGTCCGACGCGAACTTCAAGGCGGAGGAGGCCCCTGCTGTGAGCGATCCCTTTGGCCCCGGCGTCTTTGATTTCGTCATCCCCGGCGATGACGGCGCCCCCCCCGCCGAGGAAGGGGAAGAGCCCGCGCCGGAAGAGGACGCGCCGGCCGCCGAGGTGGTGCTTCCCGCAGTGGATGCCCCCGCCTCTGGCGAACAGATTCTCGGCCGGGTTCTCGGCGGGGAGGAAGTCTTCGTCTTTCTTGAACTCGAACTCATTCTCTTCCAGGACAACGTCGCGTTGCCCGAAGTGAAGTAACCAAGCATTCAACACCATGGCTTCCAACATTTCCGACAGCTACGAAAAGGTCGTTCTCGTCGTCGCCCTCGTCATCGCCCTTGCCCTCGGCGGGCTGGCCTTCACGAGCGGGGGCAAGATCGAGGAGGATTTCGTCCAGCCCAGTCCCACCCGCAGACCCGCTCCGGAGCTTCCCGGCAAGGGCAAGATGGACATTGCCATCGCCAGCCTCGGCACGCCGGTGCAGTATGAGCGCGGCAAGGAAGGGGGCCGCGAGGTCGATACCTTTGTGGGGATCCCCTGGTTCCTCAAGAAGGACGGGAGCACCGTCGATCTGGGCGATGGGGGCCAGCAAGACGTCCACAAGGGCATTCCGAACATCTGGTGGCTGGACAACCATCTGAACCCCGGCTTCGCCGACTCTCCCGAGCAGGATGCCGACAACGATGGCTTTTCCAACCGCGAGGAATTCGTGGCGAAGACCGACCCGAACGCGCCTTCCGATCACCCGCAACTCATCGACAAGCTTCTCGTCAAGGAACTCATCAACGACAAGTTCCTCCTCGATTTCAGTGGCGACATCGGCACCAGCTACAAGATGAAGACGGAGACGAAGATCGGCGGCAAGATCGAGAGGGGAACGACCAAGGACTACATCCCCGCCGGGGAAGGGGACGCCTCGGTATTCTTTTCCGGGACTCATTTCCAGTTCCGCTTCCGTCTCAAGGCGGTGGAGGAGCGGGTGGTCGTCAATGAGCGGACCAATGTGGAGAGCAATGAGAAGTTCGCGATCGTCGAAGACCTCAAGCCAAACCTCAAAGGAAACGTCTATGAGATCCCCTACGGGGGCCAAGGTCTCATCTTTGATGATTACAAAGTAGTTCTCTACCTCGACGCGATCGGGGAGGAGGGCACCAAGTTCGAAGTGCCCATCAACACCTCCTTCAGCCTTCCCTACAAGGAGGATGCTGTCGATAAGCCCTTCACATTCAAGGGGCTGAGCGCGGCGGGGGACGTTATCATCACCTACCAGACAGACGGACAACCTGACCAGAAGGACCTCGTGCTCCCCGAAAAGTGAGTCTCCTTGACCAACCATGATCTCCGCGAAGAAAAAAGCTTCACAAACCCCTGATATTTGAAAGAACCTCTCCACACACACCATGCAACAAGCGACGCATCCCAAACACACACACAAGGCATTTGTCCTTGGCCTTTCGCTTGGCGTTCTAGGTATCACCTCAGCACCGATGTTCGCACAGGGCATCGCGCAGACTGAGGCGATCCGCCGCCAAGCGTTGACCCAGGAAGCCGAGTTCCTCCTATCCCAAGGTCGGGACGACTATGCCAAGGGGGAGTTTTCGGAGGCCGTGCAGAAATACCGCACGGCCCTCGACAAGCTTCCAGGGGGAGCCAACACCGAAGACCGGCGGCGGGCCATCACGGCCCACCTGGCCGACGGAAGTGTGGCCCTGGCCCAGCAATACCGCCGGACTGGCAAGTACGTCGAGGCGCGTGAGCTTCTTGAGACCGTGCTCATCGCCGATCCCGGCAATGCCGCTGCCCGTCAGCACCTCGAGTATCTCGACGACCCGATCCGGACCAGTCCGGCTCTCGACTACGAGCACACCCAGAAGGTCGATCAGGTCCGCCGTCACCTCTACACCGGCGAAGGCTACTACAATCTCGGTCGCTACGACAAGGCCATGGAGGAGTTTGAAGCGGTGATCCGTGACGACCCCTACAACACCGCGGCCCGCCGTTTCATGGCACGCATCTCCTCGGCGCGCTCCGACTACTACCGCGCCGCCTACGATGAGACCCGGGCCCGCATGTTGGCGGAAGTCGATCAGGCCTGGGAACTCGCCGTTCCTCCGGCCGCTGGTGACATCTTAACCCCCTACCCGGGCGTCTCCCCCGACAGGGGTGGTGTCGTTTACATTCAGAACAAGCTTCGCAACATCATCATTCCGATGGTGGACTTTGATTCGACCACCGTGGAGGAGGCAATCGACTTCCTGCGCCAACGTTCCCGCGAGTTGGATACCAATGAGCTTGATCCCGAGAAAAAAGGCATCAACTTCGTGATCCGCAAGGCCCGCGTGGAAGGTGGGGCGGTTGATGACGCCCTTGATGCCGATGTCGGGCTCGGGGCCTCGAATCCCGGTGCGGCCTCCATCAAGGAACTCAAGCTGCGCAACGTGCCGATCGCCACGGTCCTCCAGTATATCTGTGACGTCGCCGCCCTCCGCTACAAGGTGGACGAGTTTGCGGTGACCCTCCTGCCCGCCTCGGGTGCGGAGGGAGAGGACCAGCAGACCCGCCGCTGGCAGGTGCCTCCCACCTTCCTCACGGACGTCGAGGGTGGCAGCGACGGTGGTGGTGCGGCGAGCGACGATCCGTTTGCGGACGCCGGCGGTGGTGGTGGTGGTCCGCAAGGTGGTCTGAAGGGCCGCCGCAACCTGATCGACATCTTCAAGGACAAGGGGGTGACCTTCCCGGAAGGAGCCTCGGCAAGCTTCCTGCCCGGGTCCAGCACCTTGGTGGTGAAGAACACCCCGACCAACCTGGACCTCATCGATGTCCTCGTGGAGGACATTCGCGGGGGCACTCCGAAGATGATCAAGATCCTCACCAAGTTCGTGGAAATCTCCCAGGAGAACTCCGACGAGTTGAGCTTTGACTGGATCCTCTCCCCGGTGGGTCTTGGCAAGGTCGCCTCCGACAACCTCTTCCTCGGTGGTGGCACGGTTGGCAGCGGCACGACCAGGACCGCCGGTGATTTAATCAGTCCTGTGGCGGGTGCATTTGTTCCGGGAATCCCCTTGGGTTCCACTCAGAACGTTTCGAACATCGGCACGGCTGGTCTTCGTTCCGGTGACGCTGCGGTGACTCGCAACAGCATCGACGCCATCCTCAACAACCCGAACCGGACCGCGCAGAACGCCGATGTGGCGCCAGGCATCCTGTCTCTCACCGGATTGTTCAACGACGGTCAGTTCCAGATGATCATGCGTGGCCTCGCCCAGAAGAAGGGTGCGGACATCATGACCGCTCCGAGTGTGACGGCCCGTCCGGGTCAGAAGGCGACGATCGAGATCATTCGTGAATTTATTTACCCCACTGAATACGAGCCACCCGAACTTCCCAACTCGGTTGGTGCGACGGGTGTCGCCGGTGGTGGTGGTGGTGGTGGTGCGGGAATTTTCCCGGTCACTCCCGCAACCCCGACCGCCTTCGAGACCCGCAACACGGGTGTCAGCCTGGAGATCGAGCCCAACGTTGGTGCCAATGACTACGTGATCGACCTGCGCTTTGCGCCGGAGATCGTCGAGTTCGAAGGCTTCATCAACTACGGCAGCCCGATCACCTCGCCCGCCTCCGACGCCTTCGGCAACCCGGTCACCGTAACGATCACCGAGAACCGCATTGAGATGCCGGTCTTCTCGAGCCGCCGGGTGAGCACCGGGATCACCATCTATGACGGTCACACCGTCGCGGTTGGTGGCCTCATGCGCGAGGACGTCCAGAACGTGGAAGACAGTGTGCCCATCCTGGGTGACCTCCCGATCATCGGTCGTCTCTTCCAGAGCAAGGCTCAGAACCACATCAAGAGCAACCTCATCATCTTCGTCACGGCCCGCATCATCGATGCGACCGGACGTCCGATACGGAAAGCAGAAAGTCCTACCGAAACGCCGCTCGCCACGGGTGGCGGGGGAGTGGGAGTGGGAGTGGCCGGCGACGCGGGAGTGCTCCCGATTCGCTAGGTTCTCGCGCCCTTGTTGCCAGTTTTCAAACCCGGTGGCTTCGGCCACCGGGTTTTTTCTTTCCTCGGGGGAGGGGAGAGGTGTTGATGGCGGGGTCATGCATGTTCTGGCGCTCACTGGCGGTATCGCCACCGGCAAGTCCACCTTCGTCCGGCTCCTCCGCGGCTTGCTGCCGAGGGCGGCGGTCTTCGACAGTGACGTCTGTGTGGGCCGCCTGCTCGGCGAACCTGTGGTGATCGGCCGGATCCTTTCCGCGCTGGGGTCGGAAGTGGGGGACGGGGAGGGTGGCTTGTCGCGGGTGCGGCTGCGGAGCCTGGTCTTCGGGGATCCCGGGGCGCGGACCGTTCTGGAGGGGGTTCTCCATCCCCTGGTGCGGGAGGAATGTCTTGAACTCAAGGACCGAACCGCTAAGGAAGGGGGGGCGCCGGTGTTCATCGCGGATGTTCCGCTGCTTTTTGAAAGCGGATTCGAGTTTGGATACGAGCGCTCTCTTCTGGTTGCCAGCACGCGCGAAACCCAGTTGGTTCGCCTCAAGTCCCGGAATGGATTCGACGACAAGCTGGCGGAAGCCATCCTCGCGGCGCAAATGCCCATTGAGGACAAGCTTCCCCTCGCCGACGTGGTCTTCTGGAACGAAGGCTCGGAAGGCCTCCTGCGAAAACAGATTCACCGATTTCTCCTGACTCTCGAACTTATGAGCGAACAAGACACCTCCGTGCCGGAAGGCAACGCCCCAGGCACCCCGGAACAGAATGATCCCCCCAAGGAAATCGCGGTGGTGATGGAACAAGTGAGGCCGGACATTCCGGCCCGCCTGGATGTGGAGGAATTGCGTTCCAAGACCCTGGCCGACCTGCTCGATCTGGCCGCCACCCTGCCGCGACGGCTGCCAGCCTTTGCCAGCAAGAGCCAGGTGGTCTTCGAGATCCTCACCTATTATGCGGCGGAAGGCTGCCACCTCGAGGCGGAGGGAATCCTCGAAATGGCCAAGGACAGCTTCGGGATGCTGCGCGACCCGAACCGCAGTTTCAAAAATGCTCCGGACGATTTCTATCTCGGCAGCAACCTCATCAAGGACTTCGGCCTGCGACCCGGTCAGCTGGTGCGCTGCACCCTGCGCCCTCCGCGGGACCGGGACAAGTATCTCTCGGCCGGGGAGGTGCTCTCGGTGGAGGGCATTCCCGCCGCGGACTACAAGGAACCCAAACCCTTCGACGAACTGACCTCCCAGTTTCCCGACGAACGCTTCGTCTTGGAGACCCAGAATCCGGCCGACCTCGCCGTGCGCCTGGTCGATCTGATCGCTCCGCTGGGCAAGGGGAGCAGGGGACTCATCGTCGCTCCTCCCCGTGGCGGCAAAACGATCCTCCTCAAGCAGATCGCCCGCTCCATCCAGGAGAGCAATCCGACCGCCTCGCTCATCATCCTCCTGCTGGACGAGCGGCCGGAGGAGGTCACCGATTTCGAGGAGACGGTGGACGCCCCGGTTTACAGTTCGACCTTTGACGAACCCTCCCAACGGCATGCGGCGGTGTCCGATCTTGTTCTGGAGCGGGCCCGGCGCCTGGTCGAGTTGGGACGGGACGTGGTCATCCTTCTCGACAGTCTCACCCGTCTGGCGCGGGGCTACAACAATGCCCAGCGCGGCGGCCCGATCGGTTCGGGTGGCCTGAGCCCGGCCGCCCTGGCCCAGTCGCGGAAATTCTTCGGCGCGGCCCGCAATGTGGAGGAGGGGGGGAGTCTGACCATTCTCGCCACTTGCCTTGTGGAGACGGAGAGCCGGATGGACGACGTCATTTTTGAGGAGTTGAAGGGCACCGGAAACATGGAAATCCGCCTTGATCGGGATTTGGCGGAGCGACGGATCTACCCCGCCATCCACATCCCACAGAGCGGAACGCGCAACGACGACCGACTTTATCATGCCGAGGAAATGCCCAAGGTCATTGATTTGCGGCGCCAATTGACCGGTCTGCCGGTCGGAGAAGCGGTGGAGACCCTCATGAACCAGCTCGCCAAGACCTCCAGCAATGCGGAGTTTCTGCTCCGGGGATTGAAATAGAGAGCTGAAATTCGGGCTGGTGGGATCGAGGCGCCTTCGGGGAGCTTGAAAAGTGGCTCCTTTGGGGCGGATAAGTGGCCTGTCGGTCCCCACGATTCCTTGCGGGATGGGGGAGGGGGGGGGCTTTCACCGTTGAGAGAGTTGATGACCTGGTCGGGGAGTCGGCCCGATGCACGCCAAGGAACCTTGTTGGCGTGAAAAAACGACCCCCTCATTCCGGCTGGAGCGTTTGAGAAAACGGCGAGGCCAGAGGCAGTTCAACGGCCGAAGAAAGGCTACAATTGATTTGACAGGGTCTGGTTCTCCCTCTCTATTTCTGGGGGTAATCGGGCCTTGGGGGTCGCCAAATTGCCTATGATCGGCGTCATGAAAAAAAATCAATCACGAAATTCTTCTTCCGCTTCCCGCAGCCGATACCGGTCGCATCAGTCCGCGAGGCTTTTTTGGATGGGCGCTGGAGTGCTCTCCCTCTCCTTGGCATCCCTTCTTCAAGCGCAGTGGCGGTCGTATCCGCCACCTCTTCTTGTTTACAAGGAGGTGAAGGAGGCGACCCAGACCGGCCCGACTTCGATGGTTTTTGATCGGGGCTTGCTTGACGTGACCCTGAATGACGGCGATTTCACGATTGTTGGATGCGCTGGAAACGGGGGGAGCAGTATCTATCCGCCCCACCCCAACTTCTGCCCCATTGGAACCACCGCGTTTATCCTGGAAGGGGATGTCGATGGGGATGGCGAGGCCGATACCCGGTCGTTCTGGTCGGTGACGAATTTGATGCCGGCGCAGTATATTCGGCCTGGATACGCCAGCGGCCCCAACGCGATTCGGCTGAGCGCGGCTCCCGCCAGCTCGGGCCTTCTGGGAGAATTGCTGACCACCCGGGATCCATCGGTCACTCTTTTTTACAACGTGTTGGAATCGCTGACGCAGCAGGAGTACGGGGTCACCCGGTATCGGCTGTTTAAAGATTACAATGATACACAGCTCCCGGAGATGTATGATGATCTCCCCCAGGGGCTTTATCAGTTTCAGTTTCCGAGGCTGCTGACCCCAACGGGAGTCCATTACATCAACCTGGCGAGGAACGTCCTAATTGAACCTTGGCCGGGACCCACGCCGGTATCGGGGCTGGGAGCCTTCCGTATTACCAACGCCTGGGTGAACGGGGCACTTGAATTTGATCCGCGTTTCGTGGTCAATTTCAACTGGACCGGGATTTCTTCGGGTGGTGGCAGCGGCAGTGTATCAGTGGTGCCCTCGGACCGCCTCTATTTTTCGTTGAGGGAGGCCGCTACGGGTCGAATTGTTTACCCTCCCTTTGCGGATGCCACTCCCGACGGGGATCGGGCCCCAATTTGGCTGGAAGGGCAACTGTACGGCGGAGGGGTGTCGATCGGGCCGTTTTTTCAATTGGGCTTTTTCGAGCCGGGAACCGAGGTGACCGGCTATCTTGAAGTGAGGCGGAGCCTGCTGATCGGGGGTGGGGTGAATGTGGGGATTTCGGCCTACGACTACTCCGACCGCATTTTCAAATGGCCCGTCCGCTTCATTGATACCTACGAGGGGTTTTCCCTTCTGGCCTTTCCCGGCGGGACTCCTGATGTGCAAATCGGTAAGACTTTTGACTTTGATGGTGATGGCTTCACCAATCTTGAGGAGTTTGCCTACCAGACCGATCCAGCCCGGCCCGAGGACAATCCGAGCCAGCTTGTGCTGCCCGAGATCGATGAAGGGAAGTGTGTTCTGACCATTCAGAAGCGGCCATTCGTCGGCGGTCGTTTGAACTACTATGCGGAAGCCTCTACGAACGGTGGGGTTACCTGGACGCGGGTGACTGCGGCGAATCCGGATTGGGTGATTGCCGTCAACAGTATTCAGGTTCTGCAGGTGATCTCGACGTCTCCCTTCGCTGCGCCCTCCTGCATGATTCGGCCCCGTGTGGCGCTCATCAATCCGTAATCCCCCCCCATTCCCCCCCATTCAACCAGATTTGCATTTCCCAATGAACCGTAGAACCAAAATTTCCAAGGGGGCGAAGCCAGCGCTTGCGTTGCTTGCCTGCTTGCTTGTGGTCAATCCGCTTCCTGTCCTGTCCCAGGCGGTGGGGGGGGGAGGAGTGGTCGCTGAGCCGACTGATCAAGTCGTTGAGTTTGTGCAGGGTGGAAGGACGCACCGATGGGTCCTTTCTTCCGAGGAATACTGCGTAACGCAGAAGGGGCGCCAAACCCGGATCGGCAAGATTCCCCCCATTGCTGGCGTCGATATTATTCAGGCCTTTAAGGATTTGAACAACGGGGAGCACTTTCAGCCGTCCGTTCCGGATGCGATCAAGGACTTGGTGGCGCCGGTCACGCCTGATTCGAAGCCCTGCTATTGCCCCGTGGTTTACCCGGAGGGCCAGAGTGGCCGGGAACGGGCACGAGGCGTGTTGCGCCCCATGGTGAACCTGAAATTGGCGGGCGATGTGAATCTAGTAGCACTAAAGACCGCGGTGGGAGCGACGAGTTCCCGTTGGGTCGTGGCAGGACGGTTTGCGGTTCTAGAGTTCGCCGATGTGGCGACTGCGCTGGGCTCCCTGGGCACGCTCGGCTCCACGGAAGGTGTTAAGGAAGCCTATCCGGAAATCAGCGGGAGAATGAAGCCGATGGCCATTCCGACGGATCCCCTGTTCTCTTACACCCCTCCCCGCGTGAATTACCAGTGGCACCTGCGGAACGTCGGGGCCAATGGAGGATTTGCCGGAGTGGATGTGAATATCACGGATGCTTGGAATCAGTACACGGGTAGCGGAGTGGTGATCGGGATTGTTGACGACGGACTGGAAACCTTCCATCACGACCTCTTCCAGAACGTGGATTTTGCCAATGATTGGGACTTCAACGGAGGGGACAACAATCCCAATCCCCTGAACGACACCTTGGACGGCATCGTGGATAGTCATGGAACCTCGGTGGCAGGCGTTGCCGGGGCTCGATGGAACAATGGCATCGGAGGCGTTGGCAGTGCCCCTCTTTGTAAGCTGATCGGCTTGCGGGTTTTGGGGGATTTGTTCAATGTAACGGAAGCTAACTTCGCCGCAGCGGTGGGTTGGAACCAGGGGAACATTGACATTTCCAACAACAGCTGGGGACCCTCCAATCCCACTGCTTTTGTGGATTATGGTGCGGTTGTCGCCGCCATGGAGACCGGGGTGGCGAACGGCAGGGGAGGCAAGGGCAGAATTTTCTGTTTTGCGGCAGGCAATGATGGTGCGGTGGAGGGAAATACCAACCATTCGACCCTGACCACCGCGCCGGAGAGCGTTGTGGTGGGGGCCTTGAATGACGACGGCACCCGCTCGTTCTTTTCGACTCCAGGTGCGGCCCTGACGATCAGTGCGCCCTCCGGTGGTTCGGCAAACCAGCAGAATGTGACCACCACCACCTTGACCAACATCACCAACGGCTACACGAGTGGATTCAGCGGAACGTCCGCAGCCACTCCCTTGGTTTCAGGTTGTATTGCCTTGATGTTGGAGGCCAATCCGAACCTGGGCTGGCGTGATGTGCAGGAAATTCTCATTAAAACGGCGGTGAAGAACGACCCCCTGCATCCGGACTGGAGCACCAACGGAAACGGGTTTCATTTCAACCACAGCTATGGCGCGGGAATGATTGACGCGACGGCCGCGGTGACCGAGGCGGAGACGTGGACCAATCTGGGGCCGCGCCGGATGGCTGAGATCGAACGCACCGATTTCACTATCCGCCTTGAGCCGAATCCGAATGGGGGACCTCCGATCCGGATTGGAACCACCATCCCGGATGGGGGCTTGCCGGTGGATTTTTTGCTCAACGCAGGAAATTTCACCTCGTTGCGGGTGGAGCATGTGATTCTGAATCTTGATATCGAGCATGCCAACCGGGCGGAGCTCGAAATCACCCTGATTTCACCCTCCGGGACTTCGAGTATGGTCCTGGACAACTTCACGGGAGCAGCGCCAGAGCAAAACATCTCCTATGAGTTTCCGCTGAGCACTGTGCGGTGTTGGGGTGAGGAGTTCTCGGGCGTATGGCGGGTGCGGGTTCGGGACACGGTGGTCGGCGGTGGCGTCGGTGAGATTTGGCAGGCCAAGATCACGGCTTACGGGACCACCCCTGATGGGCTGCCGCCACGGGAGCTGCCCGGATTGGCGGGGAGTCGGCGACTGACCTCGCGACTGGGCGAGTTCACGGTGCTTCCGTTGATCGGGACACCTGCAGGATCAACGATCTCGCTTACCGGTGGCAGCCTGCCGGGGGGAATGTTCTTCGAGGGAACGATTGGCGTGGTCTTTGGTGCTCCGACGCAGATCGGCGAATTTCCGGTGGAGGTCACGGTGACCAACGGCCCGGGCTCGAGGGCCTTTATCGTCATCTTCGTGGTAGGCGATGTGGCGGGAACGACCTTGGGTGCTGCCATCGACCAAACTGATGCGAGCACCACATCGAGCGGAAACGGGGGGCCATGGATGGTTGATACCACGGTGACCTTCGACGGTTCGGATTCGGCGGTTTCACGGGACACTCTCGGGCACAACTTCTACTCGGAGCTCCAATTCAAGACCACTGAGGCTGGCGTCATGGTTTATGCCTGGCGGACATCCTCGGAAGAGAATCGGGATCGGGTCTGGCTTTATGAGTCCGGCGACCCAAAGCAGAAGTGGTCCACTTTCCTATCTGGTGAAAGGGACTGGGGACGGGTGGCTGTGCCTGTTGTCGCCGGGAAGACCTATCGTTGGAGGATGGAGCGCGACGCGTTGGGCAGTTTGGGAACAAACCAAGCATGGGTCGATGCCGTGCAGGTTTTACCGATTTCCTCCTACTTGACCAATCTCAAGGGAGTGTTGGGGACGGACTTGGGCCTTTCCTTTGTGGGGAAGACCTATTGGTTGGTGGAATCGTCGGTCGTTGATGGCGCGGTGAGGCCGATCGTTCGGTCCCCGACGGTCGGAAATGGGCAGCATGCCGGCCTGAAGGCCACCGTGGTGGGGCCTGTGCGACTCAGGTTCAAATGGAAAATCGACGCGGCGCCTCTGGATTACCTCTACTTGCTGGTGAATGGGAGCATTGCCTTGAGTCGGCAGGGTTTCGAGGACTGGCAGGAGATCGCGTATGAATTGCCTGCGGGGACCCATCAGATCGAATGGCGCTATAGCAAGGACGACACGTTCGCCTTCAGTGCCGATGCCGCATTTTTGCAGTCCATTTCCACAGAGCTTTTCGCGAACTACAATACCTGGATCGCGGCGTCCCTGACCGTCCCGCAACTCAGTAATCCGGTCTATTACAATCCCACCTCGAATCCGGATGGCGACATCTGGACCAACTTCTATGAGTATGTGTTCGGGGGAAATCCTCTGGCTAATGAAACTGGCACCTTGCCGCGCTATCCCCGGTTGGTGGATGATGGAATGGGAGGCTTGGCGTATCGATTCGAGATTCCCGCGATCTATGAGGATGTGAATGTGGTGATTCAGGAATCGACCGATTTGATCAATTGGATGCCGTCTCCTGATGAATCAGTGACTCTTGTGGGAGCGATGACCAGACATCAAGTGCCCCTCAGCCAGATCGGGACGAAGTATTTCCGGGTCTATGCCGAATTTTTCGGCGGAATCAGTCCCTGAGGGTTCATGGATCGCGCGAAAAGTTTCCTTTCCTGTTGTCCTGTTGTCCTGTTGCCGGGGGATGGAGGGGCTGTGCTTCGGAGAGAGTCGCAAAGAATCAACGCTTGGCTTGCTCCCTTTGTTAATCCGATGATCGCGTTCTGTTTGATGAGTGGAGGGATTTCGCTGCCGGAGGATTGTCCAAACCCAAGGAAATGATTTCGACGACATCCGAGCTGGTGCACCTGCTGGAAAGGCTTCGCGGGGGAGGGGTGGCCGCTCCGGGGATCGATCTGGAGGCGGACAACCTGCATCGATACGCCGAGCAGCTGTGCCTGGTGCAGGTCACGGACGGGGAGCGCTATGAGTTGGTGGATCCCCTGGCCATTGAGGATCTCTCTCCGCTGGGCACCTTTTTGGAGACCGCGACCTTGTGGATGCACGGGGCGGATTTTGACTTGAACCTCTTCAAGCGGGAGTTCGGGTTGTTGCCTGAGATGATTCTCGATACGCAGATCGCCGCGCGGCTTTTGGGAGTGCGGAAGTTCAGCTATGCCAATCTGGTGGAGCAATATTTTGAGGTGCAACTCTCCAAGAGTTCCCAGAAGGAGAACTGGGGGCAGCGTCCGTTGCCGGACAAGATGTGTGAGTATGCGTTGAACGATGTCCGCTATCTGCTGCCTCTCGCAGCCAAATTGGAGGAGGAGTTGCATGAGAAGGGGCGGCATCAGTGGTTCCTCGAGTGTTGCAAGGCGGCGATGGACCGGGTCCGGGAACGGGACGAGCAACGGGAGGATCCCTGGCGCATCCAGGGCTCCGGAAAGCTGGACCGGCATGGGCTGGTCTTCTTGAAAGCCATTTGGGAATGGCGCGACGAGGAAGCATGCAATTGGGATCGGCCCGCCTTCATGGTGGCCCGCAACAATCAGCTTATCGACTGGAGCATGGACCTAGTGCGTGGCAAGGATCCGATCATTCCTCAAAACTTCCGGGGCGGCCGGCTCCGCCGTCTGCAGGATTCGATGAAACGGGCCAAGAGTGTTCCGCAGGAAGAGTGGCCGGAGCGTCCGAAGCGAAAAGGGCGGCGCTGGGATGACGAGCAGGAAGAGGAATTTCGCCGCCACGCCGAACGCCGCGACATGGTGGCGGAGGAGTTGGACATTGATCCGTCGATGTTGGCACCCCGTGCCGTGATCGAGCGTCTCGTATGGAAAGAAGAGGAACCGGAAAGTCTGCTGCTTCCCTGGCAGCGCGAATTGCTGGGCGTGTAGGGAGGAAGAGATGAGCGAGGCGAAGGTCCAGGAACAACCGATCCAGACGACGGACTCCCCCAGCCTCCGCTTTTCCTGTCAGTATTGTCGGCTGGAATTGGCCGCCCCGTTGAGTGTGGCGGAGATGGTGGCTCCTTGTCCCGGATGTGGGAGGGAGATCCAGGCTCCTCCCGCCCTGCCGCCCCCCTCGGGAGAGTCGGTGGCGGTGCGGCCGCCCACGGATCCGCTCCGGGAGACGGAGGGGATGGTGCGGGTGGCGAGACGAGTGCGGAAGCGGCGGAAGTCTTCTTCCGGGAAGGGAGGCCCCAAGCTGTCCCTGAGTGGCTCTGAGGAGGAGGAAGAGAAGCGTCAGGTGCGGGCCTTGATCCGCTTTCTCCTCGCAATTCTGGCGACGGTGGCAACCGTTTTGGCTGTTTATTGGGTGGTGCAGGGCAGCAATGATATTGAGCCGGCTCCCGACGCTTTTCCGGTCTTCCCAACCCGTTGATTTCGAGGGGGTCAGCCCGGGGCGAATAAAGTCGGATTTGTCTTGGAATCCGGTCGAAAGAATCTTGTTTCATGCCGTGAATTCATCCATCTTTGGGGCACGTATGTCGGAGTCGCAAGAGGGGTCGGAAAAACAGGAGATCACAGTCTCCAATGAGCAGGAGTATGGGGCGGATCAGATCGACAAGCTGGAAGGTTTGGAGGCGGTGCGGAAGCGGCCCGGCATGTATATCGGCGATCCCGACGAGCGTGGTTTGCACCACTGCGTGTTCGAGGTTCTGGACAACTCGATCGACGAGCATCTGGCCGGCTACTGCGACCAGATCAAGGTCGCGATCCACGTCGATGGCTCGGTCTCGGTGGTTGACGATGGACGGGGAATTCCGGTGGCGATGCACAAGAAGTTTGGCATTCCGGCGGTGGAGCTTGTGTTGACGAGCCTGCACGCCGGCGGGAAATTCGGTCAGGGAGCGTACAAGTATTCCGGTGGTTTGCACGGAGTGGGGGCGAAGTGCGTGAACGCCCTTTCCGACTGGTTCAAGGCCGAGGTGATGCGGGAGGGGAAGGTCCACTCGATCTCCTTTGAGCGGGGCAAGACCACCGAGCCGTTGCATGTCATCGGGGAGGTCGATCCGAAGCGCACCGGGACGACGATCACCTTCTTTCCGGATGCCACGATTTTCGTGGACACGATCGAGTTCAAGTTCGACCGGCTCTCCACCCGGTTGCGGGAGCTGGCCTTCCTGAATCCGGGGCTGACCATTGAACTGGTGGACGAGCGGCCGGAGAGTGCGAAGGCGGAGACGTTTTTTTACGAGAAGGGGATCGAGGAGTTTGTGGCGCAACTGGGGGAGAACAAGACCCTGGTGCACGCCCTGCCGGTGGTGTTGCGTGGCAAGCGGGAGATCGAGCTCGACTACGACGGCAAGCTGACCAAGGACGATGTCTATGCGGATGTCGTCATGCAGTACAACGACAGCTACAACGACAACATCCTCTGCTTCGCGAACTCCATTCCGAACGGGGACGGGGGAACGCACCTGACCGGCTTCCGGACCGCCCTGACCCGGGCGATCAACACCTACGCGAAGAACAACAAGATCCTGAAGGACAAGGATGCCTCGCTGAGCGGGGATGATGCGCGGGAGGGGCTCATCGCGGTCATCTCGGTGAAGATGCCGAGCCCGCGATTCAGTTCGCAGACCAAGGACAAGCTGGTGAACGCGGAGATCGAGGGGGTGGTCAGCTCAATTGTTTACGAGGGTTTGCAGCGGTTTTTTGAGGAGAATCCGGGAGTGGCCAAGCAGGTCATCGAGAAGGCCGTCAACGCGGCCCGGGCCCGCGAGGCGGCCCGCAAGGCCCGTGAGACGGTGCGCAAGTCGGCCCTTTCCGGGGGAGGACTGCCGGGCAAGCTGGCGGATTGTTCGGAGCGGGATCCGGCGAAGAGCGAAATCTACATTGTGGAGGGTGATTCGGCGGGAGGTTCCGCCAAGCAGGGCCGGGACCGGCGGACCCAGGCGATCCTGCCGCTGCGTGGAAAGCTGATCAACGTGGAGAAGGCGCGTCTGCACCGCGCCCTGCAGAACAAGGAGATCCAAAGCATGATCACGGCGATCGGCGCGGGGATCGGGGACGGAGAGCAGGAGGGGGCCTTCAATCTGGCGAAGGTGCGCTATCACAAGATCATCATCATGACCGACGCCGATGTGGACGGTTCGCACATCCGGACGCTTCTGCTGACGTTTTTCTGTCGGCAGATGGAGGAGTTGGTGCGGGCGGGCTATCTCTACATCGCCCAGCCGCCGCTCTATCTGGTTTCGCGGAAGAAGCGGCAGGAGTATGTGCAGGACGACGCGGCGTTGAACAAGATTCTCATCGAGCTTGGGGCGGACGAAGCGGTGCTGCGCACCCCCGGGGGCAACGGGAGGATTTATGAAGCGGAGGAATTGAAATCGATTCTGGAGACCCTCGCCACGTTGAGTCGCTACTCGAACAGCATCGCAGGCAACGGGGGCAGTTTCCAGAACTACCTGGCGGCCCGTCACGACGGCAAGCTGCCCGAGTTCATGGTGAAGATCCGCGAGGGAAACGAGGAGATCCTCCACTACTTTGCGGAGGAACAGGTCCTGCGGAATTTTTCGGCGGAGAACCGCGATCTGCGTCTCTTTGGGGAGGTGGCGACCGAGGAGGAGCTGGAGGCGGCCGGGGGGACGGGTGTCGTTTCGCGCCGGGCGGTGCTTTACGAACTGCACGAGAGCCATCCCATCGAGAAATTGTTGGCGCGCCTGGAGGAGAAGGGGGTCGATCCCGGCCGCTTCTTCGCGATGGACGAACCGATTTACGAGATCGTGGAGGGCGATGGCGACAAGGAGAAGGTCGTCCCGTTGTTTTCCGTTCCCGAAATTTTCGACAAGGTCCTGGAGATCGGCCGCCGCGGGGTGAGCATCAAGCGCTTCAAGGGACTGGGGGAGATGAACGCCAAGGAACTTTACAGCACGACCATGGATCCCACCACGCGGCAGCTGCTGCGGGTGCGCCTGGATGACGACAACCACCTGCAGGCCGACCGGATGCTCGATACGCTGATGGGTGACGTGGTGGAGCCCCGGAAGCGATTCATCGAGGACAACGCCCTCAACGTGCGGAACCTCGACATCTGATCCGGAGCAATCCGCCTGAACCAATTTTCACGACCCAGCCAATTTTCATTTGATGTCAGACGACTCGATCAAGCCAATCAACGTAGCGGATGAGATTTCGAAGTCCTTTTTGGACTACTCGATGTCCGTGATCATTTCACGAGCCCTGCCCGATGCGCGGGACGGATTGAAGCCCTCCCAGCGGAGGATTTTGTTCGCCATGCACGACCTCGGGCTGGCCCCGAACAAGGCCCACCGGAAATGCGCCAAGATTTGTGGTGACACCTCCGGTAACTACCACCCGCACGGGGAATCGGTGATCTATCCGACCCTGGTGAACATGGCGCAGGGCTGGTCGATGCGGGAGACGCTGGTGGACGGGCAGGGGAACTTTGGTTCGCCGGAGGCGGATCCCCCCGCGGCGATGCGATACACCGAGGCGCGCCTGACGCACCTCGGTCTGGCCATGATGGCCGACATCGACAAGGACACCGTTGATTTCATCCCCAACTACGACGAGACGCGAACCGAGCCGACGGTGTTTCCGGCGGCGTTTCCGAATCTCCTGGTGAACGGCGGGACGGGAATCGCGGTGGGCATGGCCACGAACATTGCGCCCCACAACCTCGGGGAGATTGTGGACGGCATATGTGCCATGATCGACAATCCCGAGATCACCCTGCCCGAGCTGATGGTGCACATCAAGGGGCCGGACTTCCCGGTGAGCTGTGAGATCCGCGGGATCAAGGGGATCGAGAGCTATTTTGCGACCGGTCGCGGCAGTGTGAAGCTGCGCGGTCGGATGGAGGTGGACGAGAAGGCATCCGGGGCGGCCATCATCACCATTACCGAGGTTCCCTACGGAGTGAACCGGGCCACGCTGCAGCAGCGGATCGCGGAGCTGGTGAACCAGAAGATTATTCTGGGTATTTCGGGGATGCGCGACCTGACCGACGAGAACACGCGCATTGAGATCACCCTGAAGCGGGATGCGCGGCCGCAGGTCATCGTCAACCAGCTCTACAAGATGACGGCGATGGAGACATCGTTCAGCTCCAACATGCTGGCCATTCACCAGCGGCGTCCGAAATTGCTTTCGCTCAAGGAAGCGTTGGATTGCTACATCGAGCACCGTCGCGAGGTGGTCATCCGGCGGACCCGATTCCTCCTGCAGAAGGCGGAGGACCGGGCCGAGAACTTGGAGGCGTTCCTCCTGGCGCTGGGGCATCTGGATGACTTCATCAAGATGATCCGCAATTCGAAGAATCGCGATGAAGCGCGGGAGCGGATCAAGGGCTACGACTTCACTACCGAGGCGGCGGAGGCCCTGGGAGTGCTGATCCGCGGGCAGGCCAGCATCGTGAACGGGCGTTACGTCTTCACGGACCGGCAGGTGAACGCGATCCTCGAGCTGCGCCTCTATCAATTGACGGCGATGGAGCGGGACAAGATCAAGGCCGAATACGATTCGGTGATCGCGGAGATCAAGGACCTCATGGACATTCTGGCCCGCGAGATCCGGGTGCTGGGGATCATCAAGGACGAGTTGCGGGAGATCAAGGAGAAGTATGGTTCGCCGCGGAAGTGCGAGATCCTGCCGGACGAGGGGGAGATCGCCATCGAGGATCTCATCGCGAACGAGGGGATGATCGTGACCTTGAGCAATCGTGGTTACATCAAGCGGACTCCGGCCAGCGAGTACCGGGTGCAGGGGCGGGGCGGGAAGGGGGTGCGGGGGATGGAAACGCGCACCGTGGACGAGGAAGAGAATGATTTCGTGGAGCATCTGTTCAGCACCACCGCGCACGATTACCTGATGTTTTTCACGAACACGGGGCGGGTGTATGTGGAGCGGGTCTTTGACATTCCGGAGGGTTCGCGGGCCGCGAAGGGGCGGAGCATCAAGAACGTGCTCAACCTGCATGCCGGGGAGAACATCGCGGCGATGTTGCGCATCGAGCGCCGGCTGGATGACGAGGATCACGACGTGACCTTTGGAGAGGACAGCGGATTCGTGTTCTTTGCCACGCAGAACGGCAAGGTGAAGAAGACCGGTCTCTACGACTTCCGGAATTTCCGGAAGGACGGGATCATCGCCATCAAGCTGGACGAAGGCAACGAGCTCATCGACGTGCGACTGACCACGGGAAGTGATCACGTGGTCTTGGTGACCCGGAAGGGATTGAGTTTGCGCTTCAGCGAGGAGCAGGCCCGTCCGATGGGACGGACCGCGGCGGGCGTGGCGGGGATCAAGCCGCGGGGCGGCGATGTCCTGATCGGGCTTTCCCTGGTCTCGGATCAATCGACGCTGCTGGTGGCATCGGCGAACGGGATCGGGAAGCGGACGCCCTTTGGGGACTACCGGAGCCAGACGCGGGGCGGGAAGGGGATCATCACCATGAAAGTCACCGAAAAAACTGGAGATGTGGTGGGTGCGGTTGCGGTTGAGGAGGAGGACGAGTTGATGCTGATGACCACGGGTGGGCAGAGTATCCGGATTCGCGTGGCGGAGGTCCGTGAAGCGGGGCGCAACACCCAGGGCGTGAAGCTCGTCACCTTGAAGGACGATGAGAAGCTCCAGGACATTGCCCGTGTCGTTCCCGATGCGGAGGAAGTTGGGGAAGAGGGCCCTGCGGATCCGGAGACGGTTGACGAAGCTGTGGGGGCCGCAGAGGAGGGAACTGGTCCGGATGATGCTTCGTTGCCCTCGGATGAGGTCTAGATCGGGGATATTCAGGGGGGTGGATGGGATGAAATGCCTGATTTCCGGGTGGCGCTCCGGGTATAGCTATTGTATATCCAACGGTATGTCGGAGCGTTCCTGCGTGAGGATGTCCGGTGGCCGCGATGCGGGTGCCGGGCCACGCCGGGGTTTTGCCCTGATGGCGACGGTGGCGCTCCTGGCGCTCCTGACGGTGATCACGCTGGGCTATTTGAGTTTATCGACCATTGAAGTGCGGCAGGCGTCGTTGCAGAAGTATGATCAGGAGGCGCGGGCCAACGCGCATTTGGCGCTGATGCTGGCCTTGGGCGAGCTGCAGAAGCAGGTGGGGCCGGACCAGCGGGTCACTGCGCCGGCGGCCCTGCTAGATGAGAATCCGGGCACCGATGAGGTGGAGGGGGTTCGGCATCCGCATTGGACGGGGGTGTGGTCGACGGCGATGAGCGATGGTTTGCCGGTCTGGGTTCGCAATGACGCGGGACGGGGCTTGCAGGATCGACGGCCCGGCTCCGGTTGGCGTCGGGAGAACGAGGTGATTTCCTATCTGGTGAGTGGCAACGAAGGGGGGAGGCGGGCGGCGGGTTCGGCGATGCTTGATGCGCGGAATGCGGTGCCGGATGGTGAGGGGGAGGTGGAAGTGGTGGGCGAGGGATCGTTGGGGAGCGAGGCCGAAGCCCTGGCCCGCGGTCGGGTGGTGGTGCCGAAGCGGAAAGTGGAGACGGGTCCCAGGAAGGCCGGGCACTATGGATTTTGGGTGGGGGATCTCGGGGTGCGGGCGAATATCGCGACGCGGAACCGCCATGAGGATGCCTCGGCCGCAGCGGCCGATTACCGGTTGTTGACCTCGCAGGAGGCGAATCCGGAATTGATGGATGGAGCGTCCGGGGCGGAAGGCATCGCCTTGGAGGAGGGGCAGAAGGATTTGTTGATCAGCGAGGGGCAACTCGATTTGTTGGGCAGCGATGTGAAGGCGTGGCGGCGGGAATTATTTCACGATGTGACGGTAGATTCGGAGGGGGTCTTGGCGAACGTGCGGGACGGGGGATTGAGGCGGGACTTGACCGCGTATTTGCAGAGCAACGGCACGGTGCCGGCGCTTTCGGGCCATCCGGAGAGCGGGTTGAGCGATCACGATCGTCTGGTGGGTCCGCGGAATGAACTGGTGGCGGCGGCAGAGGGGATCAACTGGGAGGAGACCGGACATCGGCACACCGCGCCGCGTTTCGGCCTGCTCCGCGATTGGGCCCTGCTGGGTGAGCGGATCCAGAGCCCCACCACGGTGGTGGACGCGATCATTCCGAAATCGGAACCCGTCCCGCGCTTTCCGAATCTTGGCGCCCGGCAAGCCAACGTGAATTTGACTCCGGCGACGATCGCCGACTTCGACACCACCAACCTGGCCCCGGTGCTCGTGGAAGGGTCCTACATGACCAGCCTGAGCCGGCATGAGGTGCATGATATTCGTGGCAACTGGCAGATGCGGCTGCATGTGTATCCGCGGGTGGTGCTGTGGAATCCCTTCAATGTCACCCTTCGCTTTCCCAAATCCATGGTGATGATTCAGGGGAACGGGCGGAAGGAGTATCACGTTCGTTCCGGTGACGGTCGGGTCGGGAACGTTCGGGAGTATGTGTGGCTCTGGGCGTCGCGGGGAGAAGAGATCGAGAACGGGACGCAATTTTGGGCCGCTTACGAATCGCCGTATGCGGGGAACATTTACTTCACGGTGCCGGAGACGGTGTTTGCGCCCGGGGAGTGCCTGGTCTTTTCCTGCGGGAGTGCGATGGAGTATGATTCGGACGCGCTGGAGGCGAATCTTCTGAGTGCTGAAGTCGGGCCGGATCCGGGGAAGAACTTTTATTTTTCTGGTTCGGATGTCAGTGCCTTCCTTCATGAACCTCCGCCTCTGGAGTGGTGGGAGCAACCGGTCAGCTGGACGGCGAGATCCAAGAACCAGGCCGACGACAACCAGATGCTGCTGAAGGTGATCGGGAACGAACGCAATGTGGACTATGCGGTGTATGATTATCTTCCCGCAGTTTCCCAGGTTTCCTGCTCGCTGCAGTATGGGGGGGGGAGGGAGCCGCGCATTCAATGGAATCAACTCAACCCGGTGGTGATGGAGGAAACCCTGTGGGATTATGATCGGAATCCCTTGAAGCGACCGCCCGACGTGCGCAGTCGGGATGGGTTCCGGATGCGGTGGTTCTGGGAGCATCGTTCCAACGAGTTGGGCTCTGGTGGTTTGCTCGGAACGCCGCATTTTCAGTCGGCGCTGATGGCGAACTGGAATCTCCGGGCGGCCTACACGCTGCGTAGTCCGTGGGACAACCTGGCGGGGACGCTGCCGAAGGGGAATGCCAATGTGGCCTCCAACTACTTCGGTGGCGGCCCGTGGTTTTTCGGGGCCTATACGCGGGATCTCTTTGATGAGGCGGTGGGTTTCAATGATCAGGCACCGGTCCTGCGGGATGGGAAATATCGGGGCAATCCCTTCGGGCAACCGCAGGATTTCTCAACCTTCCAGACGAGCTATGTGTTGTTCGACGTGCCCAAGGCCCAATCGGGGGTGCTGTCCCTGGCCCAGTTCCAGCACGCCAAGCTTTCGGAGTTTGTCTGGCATCCGGCGTATGCGGTCGGGCAGTCCCTGGCTGACCCACGGGTCGGGTTGACGGGGACGCTGCCCGATGCGGCGGTGGGGGATGTGGATTGGGACCCGGCGGCCATCGGGTGGTCCAACGACCGGGACCGGTCTTCGAACAAGGACGAGTGGGCGCAGTTCGCGAAGGCAATTTTGCAGGACTACGCGGAGGAAGACCGCTTGGTTTATGATCTGTCCTTCGAGGTGAACCACTCCTTGTGGGATGAATTTTACCTGTCCACGGGCACGGCTGCGGCGAAGGCGTCGTTTTTGCGTGATCCCTATGACTATGCCTTGCCGAATGGACGGCACGTCCTGGCGGAATCGACGAAGGAGACGGCCACGGCGGAACGTTTGGCGGATTTCTATCGCAGTGCCTATCACCTGATGGTGGATGGGGCCTTCAACGTGAACTCGACGAGCGTGGATGCCTGGAAGGCCATGCTCGGGGCGACCCGGAATGCGGGCTACGGTTCGACGAATGCGACGCCCTTTCCCCGCGTTCTGGATGCACCGGGGGGGGAGTGGCTGGAGGGGCGTCCGAGCGATCCGGAGGCCTGGTCGGGGCATCGTTCCCTGAGCGATGGGGAGTTGGCCCGCCTCGCGGAAGAGATCGTGCGGGAGGTCAAGACGCGCGGACCCTTCCTTTCGCTGTCCGACTTTGTGAACCGGCGTCTGGCGGCGAACGAGACCGGCAAGCGGGGAACTCTGGAATCGGCGATCGATGCGGCCGGACTGAACGTGGCCTTTGAGGCTGGGCAGGAGTTTGCTTTGGAGAACAACTATTCGCTGCCCGACTACCGGCATCCGGACAACATCGAGGATCCGACGCGCCTGGAGCAGACCCTGAAGCCGTCGAGCAAGGCCTGGGGGGCTCCGGGCTATCTGACGCAGGGGGATGTCCTGCAGGTGGTGGGCTCGACCCTTTCGGCCCGTTCGGACAGCTTCGTGGTGCGGGCCTACGGGGATGCGGTGGACGAGACCGGCACGGTAAGGGCGCGGGCCTGGTGTGAGGCGGTGGTGCAGCGGATCCCGGAACCGTTGGAGCCGGACGAGACCGGTCTTGATTCCCGGGAGCTTGGAACCAGCAAGGATTTTGGAAGAAAGTTTGAAGTGCGGTCCTTCCGGTGGCTCAATCCAGAAGAAATTTGATGAAAAACAAGATTAGGTTGATGGTCCTGATGATGACCGCGCTGTTGATGGTGGTGCCAGCAATGGTTCTGGCCCAGAACGAAGCGGCGGACGACAGGGCTGCGGCGGAGAAAAAAGACGACAAGAACAAGCCGCGGGGCTGGCTGCGCATTCTTCCGGTGGGGGATTCCCCGCCGTTTGTGCAGGAGATCATCGACGGGGTTCGGGTGGAAATGCCGCCTCCGGAGGGATCAGTGCCTCCGCGGCAGATTCTCGTGCCTGCCGGGGGCGACAAGGTTGAGACGAGGCGCTTGCAACTGGGGCGGACCACCGAGCCGGTCGTTTCGACGGCGGGGGTGCATGTCCTCCGGGAGCTGACCGAGGCGGGCGGGGAGAAGCCTTGGATGACGGTGAACATGCTGGAGCACCCGGCGGCCCTGGCGATTTTCTTCCGCGACCCCCGCCAAAATTCCTGGGATGCGGCGCGGAGTCTCGTCGTGGAGGATGACCTGGTGACCCATCCGGAGGGAGCGGTGCGGGTGATCAATGCCTCCATCTATGCGGTGAGGGCGTTGGTGGGAGAGCAGAAGATGGAGTTGGCACCCGGGAAATCAATGGTCTGGAAGCGGGCCAATCTGGGGGTGATGAAGGATATTCCGTTGCTGGTGGAGGTGAAGACCGCGCAGGACTGGGAGCGGGTCTATGACGGTGCCCTCGCCCAGAGTCGGGGAGAGCGGACCAATGCGGTGGTTTATCGCGCCGATGGAGAGAAGCCACGCCGACCAGCAAAGGTGCTGGTGCTCAAGGAGCGGTCCCTGCTCCCGAAACTGCCCGATAAGAAGAAGGACCCGGAGAGCTAGGGATGCGGAAGAGGCGTTTTTTTCTGAATTTTGCCTAAAAGTGAGGGTTTTGAGGGTGACGGAGTCGCTGCGGAACAGATTGAAGCGGTAGTTGACGCTCTGGCGGCCCCCTGCTTAATTCGCCCGCCCGGAGCCGGAGAGGATTCGCCTTTTCCCGGACCGGAATACAACCCGCAGAGTCATGGCAAATTACGCAATTAATGGTTTCGGACGCATCGGTCGGATGGTGCTTCGCGCAATGTCCCCCGCAGAACTGAAGAAGGTCGTCGGGATCAACGATCTCACCGACAACAAGACCCTCGCCCACCTCCTGAAGTATGACTCCACGCAAGGGATCTACGACGCCGAGGTGAGCTACGACGACGAGTCGATCATCGTCAACGGACACCGGATCCATGCCTCTGCGGAGCGTGATCCCGCCAACCTTCCCTGGAAGCAACTGGGTGCGGACGTGGTCCTCGAGTCGACCGGATTTTTCGTGGATCGCGCCGGCAGTTCCAAGCACATTGCGGCGGGAGCGAAGAAGGTGGTGATCTCGGCCCCGGCCAAGGATCCCGACCTGACCATGTGCCTCGGCATCAACGACAATCTTTACGACCCCACGAAGCACCACATCGTTTCCAACGCGTCCTGCACCACCAACTGCCTGGCGCCGCTCGGCAAGGTGCTCAATGACAAGTGGGGCATTGTGAAGGGCATGATGAGCACGATTCACTCCTACACGGGTGACCAGCGCCTGCTTGATGCGCCGCACGAAGACCTGCGCCGGGCCCGTTCCGCCGCGGTGAACATCGTGCCGTCCTCGACGGGAGCGGCGAAGGCGATCGGCCTCGTTATTCCCGAGTTGAATGGCAAGCTCACCGGTGGTGCGTTCCGCGTGCCGACCCCGACCGGTTCGCTGACCGACCTGGTGGTCGAGTTGAAGAGTTCGACGACGGTGGAAGAGGTGAACGCCGCCTTCAAGGAAGCGGCGGAAGGCCCGATGAAGGGCATCCTGCAGTATTCCGAGGAGCCCCTCGTCCTGCAGGACATCGTGGGCAACCCGCACAGCTCGATCTTTGACTCCGGCCTCACCATGGTGATGGAAGGCAACATGGTGAAGGTCTGTTCGTGGTATGACAACGAGTGGGGCTACTCGAACCGGGCGGCCGATGCGATGAAGATGCTCGGTGACTCACTTTCCTGAATTTCGCGGCCTTGAGCCGTGGAACAAAATTGATTTATTCACAGATTTGATCCATTCACAGATTTGATCCCGGAGGGGCGCCCGGACATGCGCCCGATTTTTTCAACCATGGCAAAGCTCAGCATTCGCGATCTGGAGGCGCAGGGCCGCGAGGTCCTGATGAGGGTGGACTTCAACGTGCCCCTGAAGGATGGCGCGATCACTGATGACACGCGGATTGTGGCGGCGTTGCCGTCCATCAAGCATCTGCTCGAAGGGGGGGCGAAGCTGGTGCTTTGTTCGCACCTTGGTCGGCCGAAGAGTGCGGCGGACAAGCAGTATTCCCTGCGGCCTGCAGCAGTGCGACTTTCCGAGTTGCTCGGCCGGGAGGTAGGGTTTGCGGAGGATTGCGTGGGCGAGGCGACCGCGGCGTTGCGGGCCGGGCTGAAGGCGGGCGAAGTTCTGCTTTTGGAGAACACGCGATTTCATTCCGAAGAGGAAGCCAACGATGCCGCATTTGCGGAAGCCCTTGCGGGGAGCGCGGAGTTGTTCGTGAACGATGCCTTTGGAACGGCGCATCGGGCCCACGCTTCGACGGAGGGGGTTACCCACCACGTGGAGAGGAGCGCGATGGGGTTTCTGATCGAGAAGGAACTGGAATACCTGTGCGACAAGCTGGCCGACCCCGAGCGACCCTTCGTGGTGATCATGGGCGGGGCGAAGGTGAGCGACAAGATTCAGGTGATCACTGCGCTGTTGGAGAAGGCCGACGTGTTCATCATCGGCGGGGCGATGGCCTACACCTTCCGCAGGGCGCAGGGATACCAGACCGGCGAAAGCCGGGTGGAGGAGGACAAGCTTGATCTGGCTTTGGAGATTCTGAAGACGGCGGAGGCGAAGGGCGTGAAGTTCATGTTGCCCGCTGATACGCGGGTGACGCAGGAATTCAAGGAAGGTGCGACCACCAAGGTGACCAAGCCCTACGCCGAGGGAGGGGCGATTGAAGCCGGTTGGGAAGGCATCGATATCGGGGACATGGCCATCGCGGACTACATGCCGGTGATCGCGCAGGCCGGGACGATCATCTGGAACGGCCCGATGGGAGTGTTCGAGATCGACTCATTTGCGGCGGGGACGGAGGCCGTGGCCCGGGCCATGGCCGCCTCGAAGGGGGTGACCATCGTGGGCGGAGGAGACTCGGTGACTGCGGTGAAGAAGTTCGGGCTGGAGTCCGCGATGACCTTTATTTCCACCGGCGGGGGAGCCTCGCTGGAACTGCTTGAAGGGAAGCAGCTGCCCGGAGTGGCGGCTCTCGACGAGGCCTGACCAAATCATACCATGTCCAGAAAACTGATCATCGCCGCCAATTGGAAAATGAACAAGGGGCCCTCCGAGACGGGGGATTTCCTGAAGACCTTTCTGGCCAAAATTGCGCCTCTCACCAGCAAATGCGAAGTGGTGGTGGCTCCGCCGTTTGTCTCGCTGCCCATCGCCTCCGAGTTGGTGGCCAACTCCAATGTGGAGCTGGCCGCGCAGAATGTCTCGCAGTTTGACAGCGGGGCCTACACCGGGGAGGTGAATGTGGTGATGCTGAAGGAGCTGTATGTGCGCCACGTCATCATTGGCCACAGCGAGCGCCGTTCGATCTACGGAGAGACCGATGCAGTGATCAACGCGAAGATCAAGAAGGCCCGCGAGGCGAACTTGAAGCCGATTTTCTGTATCGGGGAGACCCTTGAGGAGCGGGAAGGCGGGAAGCTGGAAGAGGTGCTCCGGACGCAGGTGCGGGGCGGATTGGACGGAGTTTCCGAGAAGGATCTGCTGGATTCCGTGCTGGCCTACGAGCCGGTGTGGGCGATCGGGACCGGGGTGACGGCCTCGCCCGAGCAGGCGCAGGAGGCGCATGCCTTCGTGCGGTCGCTGTTGGCCGAGCTATACGGCGCACAGGTTTCCGAGAAGATCCGCATTCAGTATGGCGGGAGCGTGAAGGCGGGCAATGCGGCCGAACTGATGGGGCAGCCTGATATTGACGGTGCCCTGGTCGGTGGAGCGAGTCTGGAGCCGCAAAGTTTTCTGGATCTGATCCAGAACGGTGTGGCGGGTTGATTTCCCCGGGTTTTCCCCGATAGTAAGCGGACGGTTTGGCGAGCAATGGGTCAGCGGACGCGATGGCGTTCCTCCGCATCAGGGAGGACGGGTTTTTGATGGGGTATGGACCGTTCGAGGAATGCGCGGAGCCGCCGGTTTCGGGGGTGGCGTTTTATCGGAATGATTTCGGGCTGACTGATCCGCGGCCATGGAAGGTGCCGGCGCGGGTGGCGGAGGTGGAGACGCTGCCGGAGAGCGGTGCGGCGAGGCCGGTGGTGGGGTGGGAGGCACCGTCGGGAGTTGGATTCACGGAAGTGTTTGGCGAGGTTGCCACGAAGATCGCGGAGGGAGTGCTGGAAAAGTCGGTGCCGGTGGTGACGGAGGGCGGGGTGTTTCAGGGCGGCGGGGGGAGGGATCTGCTGGGAGCGCTGAACACGCTTCCGCCGGCCCTGACGGGGTATGGATGGATCAACGGGGATGAATCGTTTGTGGGGAGCACGCCGGAGGAGTTGTTTCGGCTGAAGGACGGGATTCTGACCACGATGGCACTGGCGGGGACGGCGCGGAGTGAGGATCAGGTGGTCTTCGAGGCGGATCCCAAGGAGATCCGGGAGCACGAGTATGTGGCGGGGAGTCTGGTGGCGAAGCTGTCCGACATCGGGATGGTGCAGCGGAGGCCCCGGCGGGTGATGGATCTCGGGCCGCTGGTGCACTTTGAGACGCCGATCCGGGTGGAGTTGTATCGGCCGGAACTGCCGGGAGAACTGATCCGGCACCTGCATCCGACGCCGGCGCTGGGACCGTTGCCGCGGACCAAGGAGACGATGGAGCTGCTGCTGGAATGGCGGGAGCGGTTGGGGTGTCCGCGCTGGTTCGGGGCCCCGTTCGGGGTGTGGATGGAGGGGGAATTGACGGTGCTGGTGGCGATTCGGATGGTGGTTTGGCAGGGGGAGCGGGTCTTTTTGCCGTCGGGCTGCGGGGTGATCGATGAGAGCCGTCTGGTCAATGAATGGCGGGAGTTGCGGCTGAAGAGGCAGGCCGTGAAGCAGGTCTTCGGGATCGCCTGAGGGAAGGTGACTTTAGGAATTCCAATCAACAGGTTCCAATTCGGAAAACGACTCGAAGGAGAGGCGTCCACCCGGCATGCGACCGGGACGGTCACGCCACTGGGGAGAAGGGGTAATTTTCGATTTCGGATCGGGGGAAGTCCGCATAGCCTCCGGGCGTGAGCGAAACGGCGCAACGAGTATTGGATGCCTGTGCAGGGGCGGGGATCACCGACTATGTGGTCTGTGCGGGGGCGCGCAATGCGCCGCTGGTGCTGGGGCTGGTGCGGGGCGGGGGAGTGCGGGTGTGGCATCACTTTGAGGAGCGGGGGGCGGGATTTTTTGCGCTGGGGCGGACCATGGACACGGGGCGGCCCTGTGCGGTGGTGACGACGAGCGGGACGGCGGCGGCGGAGTTGTTGCCGGCGGTGGTGGAGGCGCACTATCAGGGACGGCCGTTGTTGGTGATCACGGCGGACCGTCCGGCGGAGTTTCGCGGGAGCGGGGCACCGCAGGCGATCGAGCAGGTGGGGTTGTATGGCGGGTATGTGGAGGGCTGTCGCGATGTGCAGGAGGGGACGGAGGAAGTGTTGGCGGGATGGAGCAGGCTGCGGCCGTGGCATGTGAACGTCTGTTTGGAGGAAGAGGAAGAGGTGCCGGTGCTGGGAGCGCTGGGGGCCGCGGTGGAGCCGACGCGCAAGCTGGCGGGGGTGGTGGAGTTGGCGACATTTTTGCGGGACCGGGTGTTTGAAGGGCTGGTGGTGTTGGTGGGCGGGTTGGAGCCGGAGGAACGGGAAGATGCCTTCCACTTTTTGAAGGATCTTGGGGTGCCGGTCGTGGCGGATGCGACGAGTGGTTTGCGGGAGGCCTTGGGTGGTTTGGCGCTGGCGGATGGGGATCGATTGCTCCGGAGCCAGCGGCCCGGGAAGGTGCTGCGTCTGGGGGATGTGCCGGTGGGGAGATTTTGGCGGGACTTGGAAAATTTGGAGGAGGTGGAGGTGTGCTCGGTGACGCGGACGGGCTTCAGCGGACTGGCGCGGAAGAGCACCGTGCTGCAGGGGCGGGTGGATCATGTGCTGCGGGGTCTGGGGCAGGTGCAGGGGCTGGGCGACATCCTCGAGCATCTGGAGATGGGGCGGCGGAGGAAGTCGGAACTGGAGGAATTGTTGGAACGGTATCCGGACAGTGAGCCGGCCTTGGTGCGGGTGCTGTCAACGTATGCGACTTTGGGCGAGTGCGTCTATCTGGGGAACAGCCTGCCGATCCGGGAGTGGAATCTGGTGGCACAGCGGGACACGCCGATGATGGATGTGCGGGCCAACCGGGGAGCGAACGGGATTGATGGACAGTTGAGCACGTGGCTGGGGAGTACGGTGGAACGGGATGGGGCCTGGGCGGTGGTGGGAGATCTCACCGCGCTCTATGATCTGGCCGCGCCATCCCTCCTGCCGCAGTGCGGGGGGGCGGGGCGGGTCTTGGTGGTGCTCAACAATGGCGGGGGCCAAATTTTCGGGCGACTGCCGCGCTTGCAGGGGGTGGGGGAGAAGGAAAGCGCGGTGATGGCCAATGCACACGGCACCGGCTTTGCGGAGTGGGCGAAGATGTGGGGAATGGGTCACGTGCGGGTGACGGGGATGGAGAATTTTGACTTTGAGCCGGGGGAGGGCACGACAGTGCTGGAGATTTGTCCGGACGCGAAACAGACGGCGCAGTTTTGGGCCGCTTATGAGAAGTTGAGGGCATGATCTGGTGTTTGCATGGTGCGGTGGGGATGGCGGAGGATTGGAAGAAGTTTTCGACCGGCCTGGGGCAGGGCGGAGAGACGGTGCGGCGGGTGGATCTTTGGCGGTATTTGGATTGTTGTCCGATGGAGTTGGAGGAATTCGGGGAGGCGTTCTGTGAGGAGGTGAGGGCGGGGGGTGGTGCGGAGAGTGGCAACGTGTTGGTGGGGTATTCGATGGGGGGGCGCTTGGCCTTGCATGCCTTGTTAGAGGGGGCGGAGGAGGGATTGTTTGCGGGAGCGGTGATTGTCGGAGCGCATCCCGGGTTGTTGACGGAGGAGGAACGGATCGTGCGGATGGGGCGGGATGCGGAGTGGGCGGGGAAGGCTTTGGTGGGTGACTGGAGGGCGTTCCTGCGGGAGTGGGAGGGGCAGGCGGTGTTGACGCAGGTGGCGCCGGTGGGTTGGGGAGATCGGAGGAAACTCTCGGTGCGGCATCAGGCCGTGGCGCGGAGTTTCATGGATTGGTCGCTGGGGAAGCAGAAAAATTTGCGGGAGCGGTTGGGGGCCTTGGATTTGCCGGTCCTGTGGGTGACGGGAGAGCGGGACAGCAAGTTCACGGCCTTGGCGGCGGAGGTGGTTCCTCAGTTGAAGCGGGGGCGGCATGAGGTGGTGGCAGGGGCGGAGCACCGGGTGCCGTGGGAGGAGGGGGAGATGTTTCAGGCCCTGGTGGAGGGCTTCCTGGCCGGTCTCTGATCGTTGACAAGGCGTTTACACACGGTTGAGGCAGGTCTGCTCAGAATGCAGTCCTGATGAAAGCGATGATTGTTCTGGGCGGAGTTCTGTTGGGGGCCTTGGGTTTGGTGGCGCTGACGAAGCTGCCGGAGACGGCGCAACGTTGATGGAGGTCAGGCCTCAGCGGTGTTCTCGCGGAGCCAGGTGGTGAATTCTTCTTCGGAGAGTTCGCCGGCGGTGAGGGCGCGCATCTTGAAGTAGCGGTCTTCTTTCGGTGCCGAGAGGATCAGTCCGTTCCATTTGAGGAAGAGGCGATAGATGACAAATGCGGTGCGTTTGTTTCCGTGGAGGAAGGGATGATTTCTTGCGATGAGTAGGGCGTAAGACGCGGCCAATGCGCAGAGGTCCGGAGGGGGCGCTCCGTAGCAAGAAAGTTGGTGGGGACGGGCGAGGGCGGACTCCAGAAGGTGGAGTTCGCGAACGCCACTCTTTCCGCCATGCTCTGCGAGTTGCCGCTCATGGATGGCGAGGGCAAGCGCTGAGGTAATCCAGTGTGGCTCGCTCACCTTGGTTCACTCGGCGAGTGTTCTCAGGACGTCACGATCCTCGCGCATGAGTTCCTCGGCGAGGCTCATCGCTTCGGCGAACTCCGAGTCATAGGCGGACAGTTCCAAACCCCGGCTGGTCTCGGTGACGGTGAGGGTGTCTCCTTTTGAGACGCGGAGTTTCTCGAGGAGTTCCTTGGGGAGGATGATTCCGGCGGAGTTGCCGATGGAGATGATGTTGACCGGGGTCATGGTGGGGTTATAACATAAGTTATAACATCGGCAAGGCGGGTTTTTCGGCTTGGAATGGGGATTGCGCGGGGTGGCGGGGGCGTGGAGGATGCCGCGGTGAGTTGGACGAGCGTACAGGACTTTGAGGACATCCGTTACGAGACGACGGAGGAGGGGCAGATTGCGAAGATCACCATCAACCGGCCGGAGGTGCGGAATGCCTTTCGGCCGCAGACGGTGAAGGAGATGTTGAAGGCGTTCGAGTTGGCGCATGAGGATCCGAAGGTGGGGGTGATTATTTTGACGGGGGCGGGGGAGTTGGCGTTTTGTTCGGGGGGGGATCAGAAGGTGCGGGGGCATGCGGGGTATATCGGGGAGGACGGCGTGCCACGGTTGAACATTTTGGATGTGCAGAAAAAGATTCGTGGCTTGCCGAAGCCGGTGGTGGCGATGGTGGCGGGGTATGCGATCGGTGGGGGGCACGTGCTGCATGTGGTGTGTGATTTGACCATTGCGGCGGACAATGCGCGGTTCGGGCAGACCGGACCGAAGGTGGGGAGTTTCGACGGGGGATTGGGGGCGAGCTATCTGGCGCGGATCGTGGGGCAGAAGAAGGCGCGGGAGATTTGGTTTTTGTGTCGGCAGTATGATGCGCAGCAGGCTCTGGAGATGGGCTTGGTGAACACGGTGGTGCCTCTTGCGAGGTTGGAGGAGGAAACGCTGTCGTGGTGTCGGGAGATGCTGGCGCATTCGCCGATGGCCCTGCGGTGTTTGAAGTCGGCGCTCAACGCGGACTGCGACGGGCAGATGGGTCTGCTCGACATGGCGGGGAATGCGACGCTGCTCTACTACATGAGCGAGGAGGCGAAGGAGGGGAAGGAGGCGTTTTTGGAGAAGCGGAAGCCCGATTTTTCGAAGTTTCCCCGCGTTCCGTAGGATCATGAAGGCGTGGATCCTGGCGGCGCGGCCGAAGACGCTTCCGGCGGCTATTGTGCCGGTGTGGGTGGGCTGTGTGCTGGCCTGGAAGCTGGTGGGGGCGGTGGATTGGCGCTTGGCGGGGTTCACCCTGGCGGGGGCCTTGAGCATTCAGGTGGCCACGAATTTTTTTAATGATGCGATCGATGCGCGGAAGGGGGCGGATACGGAGGAGCGTTTGGGGCCGCGGCGGGTGACGGCCAGCGGGATGCTGCCGCAGCGGGCGGTGTATGGGGGGGCGGCGTTTTTTTTGCTGTTGGCGGTTGCTTGCGGGGTGCCCCTTTTCTTGGAGCGGGGGTGGGTGATGCTGGTGATCGGGGTGCCATCCTTGTTTTTGGCCTACGGGTATACCGGTGGACCGTTTCCGTTGGCTTACCTGGGCTTGGGGGAATTGTTTGTCGTTTTGTTTTTTGGATTCGTGGCGGTGATGGGGACGTTGTTTGTGCAATCGGGGGAGTGGCTGTGGCCGGGGGCGGTGTTGGGGCTGCAGGTGGGCTTGCTGAGCGCGGTGTTGATCACCATCAACAATTTGCGGGACGTGGAGGAGGATCGGCGGAGTGGGAAGCGGACCCTGGCGGTGCGGCTAGGACGAGAGGGCATGCTGGGGGTGCTGTACGGCATGATTTACTTGCCGATGGTTCTCACCGGCTTGGGCCGCAATTTCGGGATGCCCTGGCTGTTCCTGCTGTCGCTTCCCTGGTTCCTCCTCGGCCTGCGCGTGGTGCATCTGGTGAAGCGGACCGAACCGGGGCCGGCCTACAATGGCTATCTCGCGCTGGCGGCCCTGCAGTTGGTGGGGTTTGCGGTGGTGGTGACCATTGCGGCGGCAATTTGAGAGTGGATCGGGCGGTGTCCTGCGCTATCTTCGGGCGTGGCTTCGCATGCTCAGGAGGAGACCTTCGTCTGGCGCTACACGCTGCGCAGTGCGAGTGCGCTGAATGCGCGGACGGGGCGGAAAGAGTTCGAGGGAGCGTTGATCCGGGTGCGGGATGGGTTTGGCTGCCTGCATCCCTGGCCGGAACTGGGGGATCCGCCGCTGGATGATTTGCTGGAGCTGTGGAAGGAGGGGGAGGGGCATCGACTGATCCGTCGGGCGCTGGCCTGTGCGACGCTGGATCGTCATGCGCGGGAGGAGGGCTATTCCCTCTTCACGGGGCTGGCGGTGCCGGACAGTCACGCCACGATCGTGGAGTGGACGCATGAGGCGATCGAGAGGGCGGTGGCGCACGGGTTTGAAACGATCAAGTTGAAGGGTGGACGGGCGGTGGTGCGGGAGGTGGAGTTGTTGGATGAGTGGGTGCGGTTGTGGCCGGGGCTGCGCTGGCGGATCGACTTCAACGGGATGCTGAGCTTTGCGGAAGTGAAGGCCTTGCTGGGCTGTTTGACCGACACGGCCTTGGAGCGGATCGATTTTTTGGAGGATCCCTGTCCCTTTGAGGCGCGGGAATGGACGGCGCTGCGGGAGGTGGGCAGGGTGTCCTTGGCGATGGATGAGGGGATGAGTGCGGGGCATGGAGAGCCCGATGTGCTGGTGGTGAAGCCGGCTTTGATGGATCCGCGGGATCTCTTGGCGGGAGCGGTGGAGAACGCGCAGAGTCTGGTGGTGACGAGCTACATGGATCATCCGGTGGGGCAGTGTTTTGCGGCGATCGAAGCGGGGCGGTTGATGGAGACCGAGGGGAGCGCGCTGGTGGGTCGCTGTGGATTGTTGACGCATGAGTTGTTTGAGGAGACTGAATTCTCGGAGCGTCTGGGGGGGATGGGGCCGGCGTTCAGTTCTCCGGCGGGGACGGGTTTGGGTTTTGATGATTTGTTAAAAAAGCTGTCATGGAGCCGATTGAGTTGAGATCGGCCGTGTTTTGGGAGGATTTCCGTCCGCGGGTGTTTGCTCCCCCGCGTTTGGGGGAGGAGGCCCGGGGTTTGGAGGAGAGTCTGGCGGGGAAGGATTGGGCGCGAAACGGGGTGGTTTTTGCGAGTTCCGGATCGAGCGGGGCGCCGAAGTGGGTGTTGCTGTGCAAGGCCGCCTTGCAGGCTTCGGCGGCCATGGTGAACCGGCATCTGGGGGTGACGGGCGGGGATCATTGGTTGCTGGCGCTGCCGGGATGGCATGTGGGGGGCTTCGGGGTTGCGGCGCGGGCCTTCGAGGCGGATTGCGGGTTCTCGGTGCTGGAGGGAGGCTGGGATGCGGGGCGCTTTTTGGAGGCGTGCGCGAAGGACGGGGCGACTTGCACTTCATTGGTGCCGACGCAGGTGCATGATCTTGTGGCGGCGGGCTTGGCCGCGCCGGATCAGTTGCGGGTGGTGGTGGTGGGCGGGGGTGGCTTGGCGGAAGAGCTGGGCGGCGAGGCGAGGCGACTTGGCTGGCCGGTGCTGCAAAGCTACGGGATGAGCGAGGCGGGATCGCAGATTGCCACGGCCCCGCTTGATTCGTTGGCGCGGCAGTTTTCGCCGATCGGCCTGCAAGTGCTGCCGGGTTGGGAGGTGGAGACGAGCGGGGGTGGTCGTCTGCGGGTGCGGGGGGAGGCCCTGTTCGAGGGCTACCTGAGTGGAGCGGGGGAGCGGTTGGGGGCGGGGTTGGAAGAGGGGTGGTTTGAGACTAAGGATCTGGTTTCGATGGAGGCTGGCCGGCTGACCTTTCTGGGACGGAGGGACCGGACCGTGAAGATTCTGGGGGAGTTGGTGGAGTTGGATGCCTTGGAGCGGGAGTTGACGGCCTTTGCCGCGGGGAAGGGGGAGGTGCGGGTGGTGGAGGTGGAGGACGGGAGGGCGGGCTATCGGTTGGTTCCGGTGGTGGCGGGGTCGGGCGAGGACTGGGAGGGGGTGGTGGGGCGTTTTAATGAGGGTCAGCCCGGGTATGCGCGATTGGAGCGAGCTCTGGTGGTGGAAGATTTTCCGCGAACGGCGCTCGGGAAGCCTGATTTGGAGGCTCTGCGGAGCTTGGCGGCGGAAAGCTCACCTTATGGATTGCCAAGGGGGGGTATTTCTAATTAATTAAGAAGACTTGAACATTAAGTCTCCAGGGAAGGACGGGAGCCGAGGGTTGAGGTCGGGGGAAGTTGGGGGAGGAGTAGCGGCGGGTGTTTGGGGCAGGTGTCTATTTCATCAGAACAGATCCACTCAACCTCAACATGATTCACCACAGCGACGACACGCCGGTGGGGCCCTCGAAGATCGGGACGCCAGAGCCACCGCAGCAGGACCGGGGACGATTAACCAAGGCGCAGGCCCGGGAGTTCGGGCTGAGTGCGCCGGTGCGCTCCGGTAAGAACTACGTCCTGGATACAAACGTCCTATTGCATGATCCGGGGTGTCTGGGTCGTTTCAAGGACAACCACATTTGTCTGCCGGTGGATGTGTTGGCGGAGTTGGATCGATTCAAGAACGAGCAGACCGAGCGCGGGGCGAATGCCAGGGCGGTGCACCGCAAGCTGACGGAGCTGTTTTCCACGTCGGATGCGTTGACGGGGGGAGTGACGACGGAGGGGGGCGGTTCGATCCGCCTGGTGGTGTATGATCCGGCCAGTTGCGAGACGAATTCCTCTCAGTTGCGGAGGTTTCACCGGATTTTTCCGGACCGGGAACGGGTCGATCACCGCATTCTGGCCTGCACTCTATTGTTAATGCAGCACAACACCACTCCGGTGGTGTTGGTGACCAAGGATCTGAACATGCAGTTGAAGGCCCGGGCCGTGGGGTTGGAGTGTCAGGACTATCTGAACGACAAGGTGGATGCGCGGGAGGTGTCGGACTATGATCTGCGGCGGATCGATGTGGACGCGAACGAATTGCAGCGTTTTGCGAGCGGGGGGACACTGGAGATGGAGTATGAGCGCCGCATGGAGGTGGTCCTGAACCAGTATGTGCTGCTGCAGGTGAACTCGAAGCAGACCATGCCGGCGCGTTTGGACGTGAACGGAACCTTTGTGCGCCTGGCCATTCCGGAGGCGCTGCGGATTCCCGACGGGAACAGTCTGAAGCCGTTGAACCTGGGGCAGAAGTGCCTGATCGACGCCTTGTTGAATCCGGATCTCTCGCTGGTGACTTGCTACGGGCAGGCGGGGACGGGGAAGACGCTGGTGGCGATCGCGGCGGGGTTGCACGAGGTGTTCGGGCGGCGTTTCAACGGGCTGACCGTGAGTCGGCCGGTGGTGGCGATGGGGGACCAGATGGGATTCCTGCCGGGGACGCTGGACGAGAAGATGCGGCCTTGGCTGCAGCCGATCTATGATGCGTTGGACCTTCTGATGACGCCTCTGGCCAGCAAGGCACCACGGCGGAAGCAGTCGAAGAAGGAGGGGTCGGTTGGGCAGAGCATGGCGGGCGGGAAGAAGCCGTATGATCCGCTGCTGGAGCAGGGGATCATCGAGGTGGAGGCGCTGTGCTACATCCGGGGGAGGTCGATTCCGAACCGCTTTTTCGTGTTGGACGAGGCGCAGCAGCTGACTCCGCAGGAGGCCAAGACGGTGGTGACGAGGATGTCCCGGGGGTCGAAGCTGGTGCTCCTGGGGGACCCGGCGCAGATCGACAATCCCTATGTGGACAGCCGGAGCAACGGCTTGGTTTACACCCGGAACCGGCTCAAGGGGCAGGCCTTCACGGCGCACATTTCGCTGAGCAAGGGGGAGCGCAGTCCCCTGGCCGAGGCGGGGGCGCAGCTGATGTAGGGGGTCCGTTGACAGTGGCCAAGGAATCGCTAAGCTGCACCTGTTCTTGAGAGGAAAACTCCATTGTTTGTTTCTGTTGCTGCCGCTGGTCGGCCTGTTCGGCTGTGCGGGCGGGAGGCAGTCGGCGTCGCGCTGGTCGGGGCTGCTGGGGCCGGAACTGCATGCGATGGGCTATCGCAACTGGGTGGTGATCGGGGATGCGGCCTTTCCGTCCCATTCACGGCGCGGGGTGCGGACCTTGCTGGTGGACGGCGAGATACCGGAAATATTGAGAGGTGTTTTGGCGTCGGTGGAATCGGCGCAGAATGTGACGCCGCGGATTTATCTGCCGCGGGAGTTGCGTCATGTGGAGAACAACCGTGCTCCGGGAATGGATGAGTATCGGAGTCAGTTGGAGAAGGCTTTGGCTGGGCATCCGACCCGGGAGATGGAATACCAATCGCTGTCGCTGTTGCTTGAGGATTCGGCGAACACCTTTTCGGTGCTCGTGCTGAAGACGAAGACGACGTTGCCGTATTCGAGTGTCTTCATCGAGTTGGACAGTGCCTACTGGGATGCGGATTCGGAGAAGGAGATGAGGGACCGCATGAAGCCGCTGGAGGAGCAGAAGCCCGGCTAGTGGTCCGCCAACTTTGAAGAGACGAACGACGAGGGCATGAAGACGGATTACGAAGCGATCACGCGGGAGCGGGAGGAGGCCTGGGTGGGTGATGCGGTGCTGGCGCTGTATGTGCGGGAGTGGATTTTGCGGGAGCACGGTGGTTTGGACGGGGCGCGATTCGTGCGGTTCACCTCGAATGATTTTTTGAGGGCCTTGGGGAATCCCACCTCGGTGGAGGCGGAGATCGGGGTGATATACAAGGAACAGGGGCTGGAACCGGCGTGTGCGCACATTGAGGAGAAGTTGCTGCCGGTGTTTCTGCAGCAGGAAAAGGTGCGGGAGCGGCAGATCCGCGGCGGGAAGCTCAAGGGCTGAGGCGCCGGATGCTCCAGGTGTCGCCTTCGCGGAGGTAGGCGATGCGGTCGTGCAGGCGGCTGGGACGGCCCTGCCAGAATTCGATGGCGAGGGGAGTGATGCGGAATCCGCCCCAGAAGTCGGGGAGGGGGACTTCGCTGCCTTCGGGCCAGCGTTGGAGGAGTTCGGCCTCGCGTTGGGCGAGGGCCTCGCGGTCGGAGACGGTGGCGCTTTGAAATTCGGAGACCCAGGCACCGATTTGGGAGCCGTGGGGGCGGCTGCGGAAGTAGGTTTCGGATTCCTCGCGGTTGGTGCGGGTGACCGTGCCGCGGACGAGGACCTGGCGTTCGAGTTCCTTCCAGAGAAAGACGAGGGCGGCGTGGGGATTTTCGGTGAGGTCGGTGGCTTTGCGGGAGCGGTAGTTGGTGAAGAAGCAGAAGCCGCGATCATCGAGGCCCTTGAGGAGGACGGTGCGGCTGGAGGGGTGGCCCTGCGCGTTGGCGGTGGCGAGGGTCATGGCGTTCGGTTCGATCATGCCGCTGCCGAGGGCTTGGTCGAGCCAGAGGCGGAACTGCCTGATGGGGTCGGCATGGACCTCCGATTCGTGGAGGCCGGCCCGGGTGTAGTTCTCGCGGAGGTCGGCGAGAATGAGGTGGGGATCGCTCATGGTGGGAGGCGGACAGTATTGGTCGGGTCGATGTGGGAATCAAATTAATCTATTCCGGTCGATGCGGGAGAGGTGTCAGGGTGCGGGTCGCATGAGTGCAGGACAAGGATTGGGATGGAGGGCCGTGGCACCGGCCCTGGCGGTGCCGCTGTTGGGGTGTCTGGTGTATTTTGTGTGGATGCCGGAGGGGGTGGTGGGGAAAGGGGCCTATACGCTGACGAAACTATTCCTGATCGGCTATCCGCTGATTTTCGTGGCCCGGACCGGGTGGGAGGGGCTCTGGAAGCGGAAGGTGGGGGGGGCGGGGCCGGTGCGTTGGGGGACGATCCTGTGGACCGGAGTGGTTTCCGGGATGGCGATCGCGGCGGCGGGGGCGGGACTGATGCTGACGCCGCTGGGAGCGATCATCCGCGAGGGTGCCACGGCGGTGGGGAAGCTGGCTGACGGGCTGGGCTTTCGGGAGCACTACATTCTTTTCGCGCTCTTCGTCTCGGTGCTGCACTCGGCGGTGGAGGAGTATTATTGGCGCTGGTTTGTTTATGGAAACCTGCGGGGGCTGTGTGGGCGGCGGTGGGCCCACGGGATCGCGGGGGTGGCCTTTGCGGCGCATCATCTGGTGGTGACGATGCAGTTTTTCCCGGTCCCGATGGCGCTCTTTCTATCGCTCTGCGTGGCGGTGGGCGGAGTGATCTGGTCGCTGATGTATGAGCGGCAGGGGACGGTGATGGGGTGCTGGATCAGTCACCTCTGCGTGGATGCACTGTTGATGGGGATCGGGTATCAGCTGTTGGGGATGGGGTAGGGGGGATCAGCTGGGGACACCTGAATACGACTTCAGGGAAGCCGTCGTTCGATGACGATGGTTCAAATACACCAGGTCATAATGTTCTGACTGATCATTATTCGCCATTTCGGACGCTCGGCAGAGAGCCGGAACAATGCCAAGAGTTGCTTGGCGAAGAACCCGGTAGCGCAAAGCGCGGCCCCACCTCAAAGCTACAGCGCCAAATCGAACAGGTCGCAGAGCTGCCACGCTCCAAACAAAAATTCGTCAGCGAGATGATCGAGGCGGTTCTGCAAATCACCGAGTGAGACCTTCCTCTCTTAGCTGCTTTCTCTCCGGTTCCGGGAGTGGGGCCAAAAGCGGGGCGGCAAGGCCTTAGCCGCTGCCGACCTGCGGAGGCCAAGGGCGGGAAATGGCCTGGGGTTGTCTGCGGGAGCGCCCCGAACGATCGACCTGCGCACCGTTACCGTGATCCAGGACCGTCCGAACCTCCTTGCCGGCCGACTACGACCGACCACCCCGCCTTCGCTTCACCCCGAAGCATCCCGAACGAGGCCGAAAGATCCTGATCGCCATCAGGATTTGCGAACGCAAAACCGATACGAGCCTCTGGCCGGCGAGTTGGGGCGCGGGTCAAATGGAATAGGGGTCGGGAGACGAAAAGGTTCCGTTTGACGCGGGGCCCGGCCGCCGGCAGCGCGAAGGCTCGGCCGTCGCGACCAGGACTGCGGTGCCAGAAGCGCGCTGTGGCAGCTCCGCTGCAGGTTCTGCCGGGGGGTGCCGCAGGGGTCGTGCTGGCTCGGCCAGCTAAGATCCCCGGAGGCATGTGGGGTGTGAGAAGAGGCATGATGTGACCGGGGTGGTCTGGGGGCGGGGTGGTTGGTGGTGGGGTGGGAGGTCTCGGGGGGCCGGTCACATGATGCCGACTGTTGCGGAGCATGCCCCGCAGGGATCCAAGGACAGGCGTTAGCCCAAACTCGCGGACTGGCGCGGGGGCTGCCCGGTCGGAGGTAACTTCGCCCTATGTGCTGTAGTGCCGGTTGCGTGGCGGCATGGAGGGGCCCCTTTGGGGAGGACCCATGACGGTGGGGGGCATGAGGCACTACACCACATACCGGGCGATGATTACCGACGACAAGCAGCACGCGTGACAGGCCGCAAGTGGTGGGACGGGGCGCGGAGCATATTCAATCGGCGAGAGCCGCAAGGATCGGTTCGGGGGTGCGGAGGCTTTTAGGACAGCCAACGAGCCACGGGTGAGGAACGAACTGGTGGCGAGTCATTGCTTGTTAGATGACCCTATGTCAATTAGTTCTGACTGGCACCTTTTCAGTTGTCCTGCTCGGGAGCAAAGAGCAGCTCGTATGTACATAGCAAAAGCCCAGCCGAGAAGCATTAGGCCAAAGGCACCAACTAATAGATGCATAGTATGCGGAAACGCTCCTGTCCTTAAGTAGTATTTTCCGCCAAGCCGATCTCGTGTAATCCAGTCGCCTCTTTGAACATTTCCCAAAACCATGTAGTTTTTTGCGCCAATGGTTACGATAGTTGTCTCCTCGCGAATCTCCACACCGTCAATTGCGATTAGACTTACACTTTTTCCTGGCTTTAACTTTGAACTGCTGGGCAGCCTTATAGCTTCAACGCCAACGACTTCGATTGAAGAGATGACAACGATAATGCCGCCAATAGCCAGAATCAGGCCAAATGCAACACGCCTAATCTCTATTTTCATATATTAGATTTGAGATCGAGAATAATTACCATAAATCTCGTAGACGGCAATCTCCTGATGCTCTTCGTTAGGCACCATCTAAATTGCCAATTTCAAACACTTCCTTCGACACCCTGACCCAGCGCTTTCCAAGGTCACTGGCGAACTCCCGAACAAAGAATTCGCCAGTGTAGGTATCACAGCAAAATTGAGCCCAGTTTTGAACTCCCTGCTGCTCCTTCTCTACTATTATGACTACTTGATTCATTAGGTCGCCATTCCCTAATCCATCAACTGCGGATCCAGCCCCAATGGCATTTCCCCACCCCCCCCCAAAAGGCCAAAGCACACCAATTGCCGTTCGTAACCGGCGAAGATGAGGAAATCTGTAAGTCTGATTGGTTTTTCCTGTATCCGTCCACTCTCTGCCTGTTCCAATGGCAATAGAACACCGGATAGCCAACCCTAGAAAGTCCGCATAGGTTACTCCATCATTTCCGACGAACCCATAAAGATTCAATCCACCACGTTCCCCGATCGGATCCCTAGATGGCCACCTCCCCGTCACGGGATCATAGTATCTGTATCCGTAGTAGTATAGTGGTGGTTGGCTGCGAGGGGAGGGTAGTGTGGAGAGAGTGGCCTTTCGGTAAGGCGGGGAGTCACCATCGTAGGGGCAGGCTCGGCGCTGCTTGGTACGGGAGGGGGTGGTGAGAAGGAGGAGGGGAGCGAGGATAAGGGTTTGAAATGGAGGGTGCTGGGGTGGGTGCGGATCCTTGCTGGTGAGGGAGTGGGAGGGGCCGTTGTAGGTGTAGAGGGGCTTGCTTGAGTCGTTTTGTTTGGGTGCTGCGGTGGGTGAGACGGGGCGAAGGGAGGGGTTGAGGGTGCTTACGATGAGTTGGTTTGAAGAGGAGGCGGCTGTTGGAGTAGTGTTATGCTGTAGTGATGGGTGGAGGATGGGTGACGGGGGATTTGGGGAGGTGGGGGTAAGGTGGAAGAGGGTGCTG
>Ga0209702_10000351_pt1 | contig 94729 bp, 82 predicted proteins | sample FRY01_FD_187210 | JGI IMG/M metagenome (GOLD analysis project Ga0209702, IMG submission 187210) | Freshwater microbial communities from Lake Fryxell liftoff mats and glacier meltwater in Antarctica - FRY-01 (SPAdes) (version 2) | ecosystem: Environmental > Aquatic > Freshwater > Ice > Glacier... | reverse complement strand
ATCTGAGGAGTAGATATCAATTTTAATTCCAGATAAAAGAATCTATTCCGCGGGCATTTTGTGACGCGAACTTCAAAATGGTGCGAAGAAATAATATTAGGCAACAATTAAAATAGGGAAAATAATGAGCGCATACCTCGAAGTCCGCATGCATAATCAAGAAAAACCATAATATGAAAGAATTTACTCAAACCAAACAAAGCGTTGGGCGCTTTAAAGAACTTTCCTTCCTAATTTTAAAAGCTTAATTCCTCTTTAAAATTATGTTCAATTCAATTTCCAATTCTATGGGAAAACTTTTAGTACTATTACAGCAATAACACACTTTGATAAAGCATCAAAAAACCATTAATTTGTAGATTGAATTAATAGTCTTCTCCAAAATAATTTAGATGCACAATCTAACTAAATTTCTCACTCAGTTCCGCAAACTACGACGAGCTCACAATAATGGTGGCGCTCCACACAAGCCGATATTGTTACTCGCAATACTATCAGGGATTGAAAAAGGAGAAATTGCTAATAACAGAATATCCATCACACCCGAACTAGTGATAAGCTTTAAAGAAATTTGGCAAATTCTGGTCAATTCAGCGCATATTTCGACCTTCGCATTACCTTTCTTTCACATGCGCAGTGAACCATTTTGGAAACTCGTAAGCCTACCAGGCGCAGAAATTGCAATAAACAATTCGCACAGCTTTAAAAGTTTTGCTGCGCTGCGTTCATCTGTTGCCTATGCAGAAATTAATAGTGAACTATTTCAACTAATGATGAAGCCAATAGAACGAGAAATTTTTCGAGAGTCCATTCTAAGTCAGTATTTTCCAACTACGAAGCATAATCTGTCATCAAATAAAGGCAAGGGAATTATTTACAATATTGAGCAGGAAATTCTTCATACAAAAGCTTCAGAATATCAAGAAAAATACCAACAGCTCAAATTGCAATTGAATCAAGAAGAACTAGAGGAAGAAACTTTCATTCGTGGTGGAGTATTTAAACGTGAAATCCCGAAACTTTATAAGCAAAGATGCGCAATATCAGGGATGCGGATCATATCTTCAAACAATGCTCAAATGGTTGATGCGTGTCACATCATACCATTTTCCAATTCCAATGATGATACTGTAGGAAACGGTATTTCACTTTCTCCAAATCTTCATCGAGCATTTGACCGTGGACTAATTACGATCAATAATGACTACAGAGTCAGGGTTTCGCCTTCTATAAAGGAAGATCATAGTCCATTTTCTCTCAGTCAATTTGAAGGGAAGGAGATCATACTTCCAGAAAAGATCGAATTTCATCCTTTAAAGGAAAATTTAGTATGGCATCAAAACCAAGTGTGGATTAACTGATCAACCTATTGCCAGTTTTCTTCCCTCATTCAGCAACAATGCTGGTGGCGCATGCTTCATTCGCCATGTTATACTCATTGGTTTGTTGCCAGTATGCTGCATATATTCCAATGCACCACAAAACACAAAGGCCATAGTTAGATTTTGTTCGTCTTTATTTGCTTCGCGTACAAATAATAATATATCCTTTCTCAACGCCCGATGATGAATATAGGATTGCCCTTTCATACTTGAAGGAGAAGTAGAGTTTTGGCTTTGCCAATGAAATATTTCTTCATTCACAAAATAATCATGGTACATCGTGCTCGGATTGAATTTGCCTTGAGATTTATCCAAAGTCACAAAAAACAATTCTGTATTCATTTCTTCTACCACCAACACTCCCTCTCTACTTGGGAATTTTCTATTCAAATTAGATTTTTCAAAACCAATTAGAATTTGATTTCTGGTGTAACGTCCATGCAGTCGCAATGAACTTGGATCTCGCAATATTATTGGTTTCTCGATGGTTTGAAGCTCGGAAATACGTTGATCGAAATACTGTTCTAATTCAGTAATTAAGCGTTTTTCGGAAAATAAATCACTTAAATGCAAATGCAGTTCTGCGAAAGATCCCAAATCGGGCTCCCTATCAAACAAATCAAAATACAACATTAAAAGGAATTGTTGATCTTCTTTACTATCTATATTCATGAGGTCTTCGCAAAAATACCTTCGCAAAAAACGGAAATATGACAAGCTATCTGTGCTGATCCAGGTTGTACTCATTGTTTTGGCAAGTTGCTTATGCTGTTCTGCATAAACAAAGGGCTGATGATTTACTTCAGCAAGCAATTCAAACCAAAGTAAATCATGACTGAATATCCTGTGTAAACTCAAATCCATGTATTCAGAAAAATTTCTCAATGTGCATGGAATACTGTACTCTTCATTAAATTTACGAATACTACTGAGGAGTTTTTGCTTTCCTCCGCGAATACTGCGTGTAATATTTTGTAAAATTAATTCACGCGCTGTTTTTTCAAGAACAATAGAACAGCCTAATGGCAAATGAGGGAAGTCATTCTCCAATTCTTCTTTAATGCGTGTATGCGTTTTACCCAACATTCCACGGAACTTGTGCTCAAAACTATATTCCACATGAGCTTGACCAATGAAATCAAGCACGGTCAAATATTCCTTATCATCATGCAATCGAAGGCCACGTCCTAGTTGTTGTAAGAATATTGTTAAACTTTCTGTTGGACGTAAAAAGAGCAATGTATCAACTTCAGGAATGTCTATTCCTTCATTCAGCATATCAACTACAAATAAGTAATTAATTTCCTTTCTTCGGAATTGCTGAATAATTGCATTTCTATCGCCTGATTGATCTGAAGTTAGCACAGCAGCTTTCTTATTAGCAGCCTGAAATTTTTCGGCCATATACTTAGCATGCCTCTTCGATACACAAAAGCCAATAGCTCGCAAATCGTCAGGATCTTTGAGGTACTTACTACAATTCCTTAGTATGTTATAGACTCGTCGATTGTCTTCTGAATATATTTTCTCAAGTTCATCTATGTCATATCGGCCTCTTCTCCAGGAAACCCTTGATATATTAGTATTATCGTCAAGTCCAAAGTACTGGAATGGACAAAGCAATCGTCGGTTCAAAGCTTCGGGCAAACGAATTTCTGCTGAAATGGTATTTCCAAAATAGGCAGTTATATCATTACCATCATGCCTTTCAGGAGTGGCAGTAAGTCCAACCAAGAGGCCTGATTCAAAGGCCCCTAAAAGTTTTTGGTAGGAATTTGCGGCGCTGTGATGTACTTCATCAATAATAATAAAATCGTAATAGTCCTTGGCAAAACCCAGCGATTCAATTCTGTTATTAAATGTTTGAATAGAAACGAAGAGATGTTGATAGGTTTTAGGGCTCGTACCATTGAACCAGAGCTCGCCGAAATCACTATCACGCAATATTTGTCTAAATGTAAATCTTGCTTGTTTTAGTATTTCTTCACGATGTGCAACAAACAATAAATTTGCTTTAGGATTCGATTTCAGAAAGCGCTTAAAATCAAAAGCTGCCATCACTGTTTTACCTGTACCGGTTGCTGCTACGATTAGATTTCGACTTTCCCCTTCAGCTCGTCTACGCTCCAATTGATCAAGAATCTCTTGTTGGAAAGGATAAGGCTTAATATCGAAAAAATCTGTGATTTTCTCATCAGTGTTAATTCGCACTCCACTCGATTGCAAGGCAAATTTGAGTTTCTCACGATGCTCTTGTGAATTGTATAAGACGAAATCCGGATCATTCCAATAGGTGTCAAACGTGTTTCGGCATTTGGTTATAATGTGCGGAATTTCTTGCTGTGTTAGTTTAAGATTCCACTCTAAACCGTTTGTTAGTGCTGTTCTTGAGAGATTTGATGATCCAATGTATCCCGTGTGAAAACCAGAATTTCTTAGAAATAAATACGATTTAGCATGCAATCGCTCCTGATTGGTATTAAATGATATTTTGAGCTCAATATTGCTGAACTGACAAAGAAAATCAATCGCTTTCAAATCTGTGGCACCCATATAAACGGTACAAATAATCTTCACTTTTTTGCCACTTTGCTCAAGTATTTTGAAAACCTGTTCAAAAAGTCTTATGCCTTCAAACTTTACAAAAGAAACGAGCCACCAGACTTCATCTGAGGAGAGCATTTCCTTTTTCAACTCACTCTCTAGAGATATACCTGCCTTGCTTCCTGTAAACAACTCCGATTCACTTAAGCCAGTAAATGGAAAAACTTCTTTGATGTGATCATTTAAATTTGAATGTACATAGCTATTCCTATGGAAAAGTGCTTTTAGAATTTGTCCCTCTTTCTCAATCTGATCTTTCATAAACTCGCGATCATCGCAATATTCAGATAGTAATTGTATTAATCTATTAGAGAGATCAATCAGTTTTGCCTTTGCAATTTCATCACTAGCCATAGACAATTGTCCAAAAGCTTGTTGTAAAAGCCCTTGAAAAAAACGGTTGAGATAAATAGCCCCATCCTCTTTATTAAATGCTTCAATTGAAAGAATCAGTTCATCTCGATTCTCAAGCGACTTGGCAATTTGTTTGGTGATTATTCTTTCGTAAAATCCTTCCTCCATTATTTCAATCGTATATATTCTTCAACAATTGGTATATCCGCAGCAGCCCAATCCAACTCTGACATTTTATCTTTTGATAGCCAGCGGATTTGGCTGTGTTCCTTGGCAACAACCTGTTCGGCATTTTCGACTTCACATATAAATGGAATCAATCTAACCACTTTCCCCGGACTGTAAGAATACTCCGATGGATTTAGAGCTTTTTTAATGCTGACAACTATGCCCAATTCCTCTTCTATTTCGCGAATCAGCGCGACTTCCGGATCCTCATAATCTTCAATTTTGCCTCCCGGAAATTCCCACTTTAACGCTAAACTCATACTAGATGAACGTTGCGCGCACAAAATTTTCGCATTGTTTTCAATAATAGCACAAACAACAGGGATAACTACAACAGTTTGCATTGAAATGATTTTACTTTCATTTTTTTGCTCAAGCTACAAAAAAATAGTGAATAGACTTAAGCCATCACCTGCTTTACCAATTAATACAGTATTCGAAGGCTATATTCAAAATAGCAAATCAAACTTCCAAATTTCATATTTGCAAAATCATTAATGAATAAAAGCCATTTTTCATATCAAGGATTAAAATTGAATCCATCCCATGCGCTGAAGCTAGGGCTATCAGAACTTCACATTTCCCTATCTTTGCACCCGTGAATCTCCTTCAAAAATTATTCGGAAAAAAAGATTTACCCCCTGTTGATATGGCTTTAGTGGGGGTAGATATGCATTCCCACCTTATTCCGGGCATCGATGACGGAGCTCCAAATATGGATATCAGTTTGGAACTAATTCGTGGATTTTCAAATAGAGGCTATCGCAAAATTATTACTACTCCGCATATTATGAGTGATCATTACAGGAATACACCTGAAATCATTCTAAGTGGATTAGAAAAGGTAAAAAAGGCGATTGCAGAAGAAGGACTAAACATAGAGATAGATGCCTCGGCTGAATACTATATAGACGATGGTTTTATGGACCTCTTGAAGCGCAAGGAATTGCTCTATATCTCGGAGAAGTATTTACTGGTGGAAATGGGATTTATGGCTGCTCCGCCTATGCTCAAAGAAGTGTTTTTCGAGTTGCAAATGATGGGTAAGAAACCTATTCTCGCTCATCCTGAACGATACGTATTCTGGCATCGGGATCTTCGCCAATTTCACGATCTGCATGATAGGGAAGTACTGCTGCAACTGAACATCAATTCGCTCAGCGGAATCTACTCGCCCGAAGTAAAAAGAGTTGCCGAATATTTAATCGAGCAAAATCTTGTAAGTCTGATTGGTAGCGATTGTCATCATCCCGGTCATTTGCAAATGATGGATCAAGCCCGATGCCATCCACTTTTGCATCAATTGATTCATAGCGGAAGATTGATCAATCAGAAACTTTAAAAAAATGGGAAAAGATAAGCTACGCCGGTTTCAAGAAAACCTCGGCTTTCCAAATATATTTCAACCCGAAGCTATCACTATTCTGCATGACCCGCATCCGATGCGCGGCAAATGGAAAGAGCATTTCGGTAATGATAATCCTATCACTCTGGAACTGGGTTGTGGTAAAGGGGAGTACACAATCGGACTGGCCAGAATGTACCCTGATCGCAATTTTATTGGAGTGGATATTAAGGGTGCCCGAATTTGGAGAGGTGCCAAAACAGCCGTTGAAGAAGGCTTACATAACGTTGCTTTTCTTCGAAGTAGAATCGATTTCATTACTCGGTTTTTTGCCGAAACTGAAGCAGATCAAATCTGGCTCACTTTTTCTGATCCACATATCGGCAATGAAAAAGGCCAACGCCGACTCAGTAGCTCTTTATTCATTGATCGCTATCGACAATTCATGCCCCCTGGAGCATTAGTTCATCTCAAAACCGACAGTACGCTTTTGTACGACTGGACTATGGAAACCCTACCGGAATCCAAATGTAAAGTGCTTGTGCACAGCGATGATATTTATGGTGAGTTCTTCAAATCCCTTGATGAAGAATGGCAGCAAGTATTGGGTATTCGCACTTTTTATGAGCAACGATGGCTTAAAGAAGGACTCAAAATCAAATACATACGTTGGCAAATCTGAAGAAAATAAAAGAAAGTCCCATACAAAAGGATTTCTTCCAAGATGTTTATGAAGTAGTTCGACTTATTCCTTCTGGTCGAGTATGCAGTTATGGTGCTATCGCTGCTTTCTTGGGATCGGCAAAATCAGCCAGAATGGTGGGCTGGGCAATGAATGCATCACACAGTCAAATACCGGCGGTTCCTGCGCAACGAGTGGTAAATCGCAATGGAATGCTCAGCGGCAAAGCCCATTTTGGGATTCCTGAACGAATGCAAGAATTACTGGAAGCAGAAGGAATTGAAGTGAAAAATGACCAAGTTGTTGAATTTGACAAACTGTTCTGGAATCCGGCTATTGAACTTAGTGCCGATTAATATTCACTAATTTGCAACAAGAGCCCTCAAGCCTTGTTATTTTTGTACCATGAGTATTTCGAAAGAAGCCGTTATAAGTGCTTTGAGTAATGTGATAGAACCCACACTCAAAAAAGGCATAATAGAACTTGGATTAGTTGACAATATTGAAATTCAAAACCATATCATCAGTTTTCGGGTAAAAGTGAGTAATCCTGCAATGCACGGGAGAAAGCGGATGGAAGAAGCTTGTGAATTTGCAGTACATCGAGTGCTTGGCGAAGAATGGAAAGTGAAAGTTGAGGTAGTTCCGATTAAAGCCGAAGAACAAACAATTGAAACCCGACGTGTTTTACCTGGAGTTAAAAACATTGTTGCGGTTGCTTCCGGAAAGGGTGGGGTCGGAAAAAGCACTATCGCTGTGAATCTAGCCGCGGGATTGGCAAAGCGAGGATACAAGGTTGGTTTGGTAGATGCTGATATTTATGGTCCCTCCGCTCCTACTATGTTTGATTTAGTTCATGACAAGCCTACCACCATTGAACAAGACGGAAAAGACTACATAAAACCACTGGAAAGTCACGGTGTAAAAGTATTGTCAATCGGATTCTTTACAGATGGAAATCAGGCCGTTGTGTGGCGGGGACCAATGGCCTCAAAAGCCTTGGGACAGCTTTTCAATGATGCATGGTGGGGAAATTTGGACTATATGATCGTCGATTTACCGCCAGGCACCGGAGATATTCACCTCAGTCTAGTTGGAAGCATTCCGCTTACAGGCGCAATTATTGTGAGCACACCTCAGGAGGTGGCATTAGCTGATGCCCGTAAAGGAATCGCCATGTTCCAGTTGCCTACGGTAAATGTTCCTGTTCTAGGGATCATAGAAAATATGTCTTGGTTTAGTCCAGAAGAATTACCCCAAAATAAATACTATCTTTTTGGTAAAGATGGGGCAGTAAAATTGGCTGAACAGATGAATATTCCGCTGCTCGGACAGTTGCCCATCATTCAAAGCATCCGTGAATCGGGGGATGCGGGGCGTCCGGCAGTTTTGCAAGAAGGAACTCCATCATCTTTAGCCTTTGCCGAAATAATTGATAAATTTGTGCACAGTATCGAAAACCGCCCCCAGAATCCTCTGCAAGGTCGGGTTATCGCAATAGATGCTTAAAATTATGTCCAGAGAAGAAATTGAAACTAGGGTTCTTGCCTCACTTGAAGAATTAAGACCTTATCTCGTTGTTGATGGTGGTGATATATCTCTGGTTGAAATTACCGAAGATTTTACGGCTAGAGTACAATTGCATGGGGCTTGTGTCAACTGCAATATGAGTGCTATGACCATGCGCGCCGGAGTGGAAGAAGCCATCAAAAATGCTGCTCCCATGATTCGCAAGGTGGAAGAGGTAAGAAATTAAGAGTCCAAAAAGACTCGCAATAATTAATCATTTAATGATGAGTAGCGAACTCTACTATCGAAATGCTATCAAGATAAATGCAAGTCCGACGGAAGTTTGGCATGCTCTTATCGATCCGGAAAAAACAGCTCAATATATGTTTGGTTGCAATGTAATTTCAGATTGGCTTGTCGGAAATAGTGTCGTGTGGCGGGGAGCAGCAGATCAAGTGGACTATGTGGCCGGAACATTGACCATTTTTAAACCCGGATCGGAATTAGCTTTTACGGTCTTTGATCCAAATGGTAAATACGCTGATCTGCCGGAAAATTACCTTACTACCCATTACATTCTGGAAACCAAGGATGCTGACACATTGTTACACGTTTCCCAAGGTGATTATTCCAAAGTAAATCAAGGTGAAGAGCGCTTTAAACACAATGTTTCCTGGGATCAGGTTTTGCAGGATTTAAAAAACGTTGTTGAAAGAGGCAATCACTAAAATCTCTGTATTTCTGATCTGCAAGCAGAACAAATAATCATGCATTCTGTTGTGGGATATTGACTTCGGTTATGATTAAAGTGATACAAATCCCCTACTTTTGCAGCTAAATTTTTCTCGGTAATGATAGAAACCGATATCATCATTATAGGAGCCGGCCCATGCGGATTATTTACCGTTTTTGAAGCTGGTTTGCTTAAGTTACATTGTCATCTGATTGATGCGTTGCCTCAAGCCGGCGGTCAGCTTACAGAGATTTATCCCAAAAAACCCATTTACGATATTCCGGGTTTTCCCGAAGTACTAGCGGGCGATTTGGTGGATGAGCTCATGAAACAAGCGGCTCCATTTAAACCGGGATTTAGCTTGGGTGAACGTGCTGAAATGATTGAAAAAACAAAGGATAATCAGTTTATCGTTACTACCAATAGAGGTACTGCCATTAAGGCTCATAATATTGCTATTGCAGGTGGTTTGGGCTGCTTTGAACCACGAAAACCACCAGTGCAAAATTTGGAAATGTATGAAGACAAAGGTGTGGAATACATCATTCGCGACCCTCATTTCTATAGAGACAAACGAGTTGTAATCAGCGGTGGTGGAGACTCTGCTCTAGACTGGGCAGTATTTCTCACTGAAAATAAGATTGCCTCAGAGGTTCATCTAGTGCATAGGAGAGTTTCTTTCCGCGGACATCCAGATTCAGTTCAAAAAGTACTGGATCTAGCGGCTGCCGGTAGAATTCAACTCATCACCGATGCAGAAGTTATAGGCATCGAAGGAGATGGAAAAGTTGAAAAATTGCGGATCGAACGTCAGGATAAAGAGCCTTTATTGCTCGAATGTGATCATTGGGTACCTTTGTTTGGCCTTTCACCTAAACTAGGCCCAATTGCCGATTGGGGACTCAATATTGACAAGAATGCTATTGTGGTTGATACATTTGACTATTCCACCAATATTCCAGGGATATATGCAATTGGAGATATCAATACATACCCAGGTAAATTAAAATTGATTTTATGCGGATTTCATGAGGCTACATTGATGGTTCAATCTGCTTTCAAACGCATTTATCCCGATAAAAATCTGGTGTTGAAATATACAACCGTTAATGGTGTTCAAGGTTTCTAATTATGGGAATGATTAAAATTACAGTCATCGACAGACAAGGCGCCGCCCATCAGTTAGACGCTCCTACTGACATGAATATGAACATGATGGAGCTCTGCAAAAGCTATGAATTACCAGTTGAAGGAACATGTGGTGGAATGGCAATGTGTGCAAGTTGCCACATGTATATTGAATCGGCTCATCCGCTTCCAGAAAAAAGCGAAGACGAAGAAAACATGTTAGACCAGGCGTTTTTTGTAAAATTAAATAGTCGTTTGGGTTGTCAATTGCATCTGGCCGATGATATGGAAGGTTTAACCGTCCGACTCGCAGAGGTGGGAGAATAATTAATTTAGGATTTCATCAATTATCGGGTGAGTACGATATAATCCTTGATACAATTCTTAAGAAAATTAGAATGATCTGAAGGGGTTTTATCCAGTTCCAAAAGGTAGGCAATTCGTTCTGCGGTTTCCTTCATTGCCTCACGATGCGCTTCATTGCCTAATTTCTGAAAACGTTCAATTACTTGTTTTATTAAAAGCATATCCTCTTCCCGCACATTCCTAATGGCCGGATAAAGAGGTTCATGATCACTCAAGCTTTGAATTTTAAGAATTGATTTCAAATTTATATCTAAACTGGGCTTGGATTTCACCACAATTGTATTAGACATCATTCCACCCAATCTTTGATTATTTCTGGAAGTATTGATCATTATTGCAGCAATTGATCCAAGCGTAAACCAAATATCAATCATTCTGAAACTCCATCTCAGCAGGTGGTCTATAAACATAGCCTGATCACCATCTAATCTAATCACTTTAATTTTCAGCACCATTTTGCCTGGTGTTTGGCCATTTGCCAGCACTTCCCAAGCAAGTGAATAAAGGAAGAAAACCGGCAAAATAACCACCATCAATGCCACTTCTATACCCGATTGAGTTTGTGCTATAAGGCCAATCATGGATGATAGAATCAGAATGGTGATCCACAAAATGAATTGATCGAGCAAAAAAGCAATGATCCTATCCCTTAGGCCTGCAAGCTCATAAGAAATAGTTACATTTTGAGTTGTCTGTATATCGATAGATGCCAAAGTCTTTTCTTATTTTCGCTAAACTCACAAAAATAAGCTTTCAAGGAGAATGCGGGAAACCGAATTTATAAAACAAAATAAAGATAAATGGCAAGAGTTTGAAAAAACACTTTTGTCATCCAAATCAGACCCTGAAGCACTGGCAAGGGTTTTTGTGGAAACAACTGACGATTTATCTTATGCCCGCACGCACTATCGCAATCGATCGGTGAGAGTTTATCTCAACAGTCTATCTCAAAGAATTTATCAACTTATATATAAAAATCGCAGAGGAACTAAAAATTTTGGATTCTGGACCTATGAAATGCCGCTTTCTATGTATCGGTCCATGCCTGAACTCATTTTAGCTTTTATCGTTTTCGGTCTTGCTATTTTCATTGGCGTTTTTTCATCCCAATATCATCAGGATTTCTTGGCGATTATTGTTGGAGACGAATATGTTCAAATGACCGAAAGCAACATCGAAAGCGGCGACCCGATGGGCGTTTATAAAAGCATGGATCAACTTCCAATGTTTTTGATGATTGCCTGGAATAATCTTCGCGTTTCCTATTTAGTATTTGTGCTGGGCGTTTTCTTCTCTGTGGGAACAATAATGGCCTTAATTCACAACGGAGTAATGGTTGGTGCATTTGTTTACTTCTTCATCGAACGCGGATTTGGCACTGAATCTACCATTACTATAATGATGCACGGTACCATTGAACTTTCATGCATTGTATTGGCCGGCACTGCGGGCATTGCCCTTGGAAAGGGGCTTGTAATTCCCGGAACTTATACCCGAATGCAAGCTTTTCTTATGTCAAGTCGAAAGGCCATTATTATGATGCTCGGAATCACTCCTTTTATAGTTTTGGCGGCACTAATAGAAGGTTTTGTAACACGTATGACTGATGTGCACAATTTCATTCGCGTCGGAATTATTTTGGCATCCTTTTTCATGATGGTTTGGTATTTTGTTATTCTGCCAATACGTCTTTTCAGAAAGAAACAACCGGAATTATTGACCGGTGAAAAGGAAGTGCGCACTATTAACGAGCACGTTGTTGAATTTTACACTTTGAAAAGTGGTGGACAACTACTTGCAGAAAGCTTTTCGTTTCTACGGAATCATATTAAATCAGCTCTTAGGATGAGCATCATTGGTGGCGTTTTAGCATGTATTATTTTTGGCGCTCATAATGCATTCCATTATTCAGAAATTGAAAGTGATTTTTTTATTCAATACTATAATGTTATTGAACAGATTATCAATTACTTCTGGTGGATTGATGATGTGGATACTTTTTTGAATTATGATCTATACCCCGGAATGTTAGTTTTTAATACCCTGATATTTAGTTTGATATTCTTAAGCACGGCTTATCGTCTCAGGCAGAAATGGGAAAATTATAGCTTTCTTAAGTATTTGAATTTGCATTGGTGGAAGGTTCTGATTCTTATGACTGCCATTAATATCACTATGCTAAGTATTCCAATACTGGCTTTTGTAATCGTATTTTTTGTGTTGTTTCCGATTGCTTTTATGGTTATGGGGAATATTATATCAGGCAATTCTTCTCTTGCAAAAGAAGCTTGGAAACATCAGTTTCTTTCCATTTTTGGAGGAATGTTTGTCATGTTGCTTTTGCAATTTATGATGATGGTATTAGTAAACACCCCAATTAGCTTCCTGATATTTGATTTTCTATTGCAAAATCTTGAGTCATCAGGGAGAATTGCATCCGAAGCTCCATTCTTACTTTATACTTTGCTATGCATGGTAGCAATCTATTTATTGAGTTTTCTCAATTTCTATATGCTCGGCCTCATGTTTGGCTCATCAGTGGAGGCATCTAATGCACAAAGCCTCAGACGCCGAGTAAGTATGATCAGAAAAAAAACCAACGCTTATGGAATTGAAAGGGAATAAATACTTTGTGCTTTTCTTGGCGTTTTTCCTAGCGTTGGCTTCTCATGTGGCATACACGCAGGGATTGAATGAGTCCGACTGGGATGAATTAAAAAAAGAACTCGAATTCAAGGACCCTGAACAGAAGCAAAGCAATCAGACTGAAACTAAAGAGCTTCCTGAAGCCGGAGGTTCTTTTAACTGGGGACCCACAGTAAATATCGTGGTGATTTGCATTGTGGCTCTTGTTATCATTTTTGTGATTCTGAGACTTCTTGGACTGAAGTCTTTGAATAATAAAGTGAAATCAACAAACGCTCATTTTAAAATATCAAACATTGAAGATGATATAGAACTCAAAGATTTATTACCACTACATGAACAACTTATTGCAAGTGGCGATTACAAAGGAGCTGTTAGAGTATTATATCTGCAATCCATCAAACATTTGAACGATGCCGGGGCCATTGAATGGAAAAAAGATAAAACCAACGCCGACTATCTTCGAGAAATGCGCAAACAATCGTCGTTTGGCCTGTTTAAACTCCTAACACACACCTACGAATTGGTATGGTACGGGGAATTTCCGGTGACTGAAAAAGCCTATCAAACAGTCAAACAACAATTCGAAACCCTTTCATCTTTCAAACTAAATGGCTGAATCTTCCGGAAAAAACAACTGGATTTATTTAAGCCTGGGAGTAATTGCCACGGTTGGATTGCTCATTTTTGCTTTTAAATCCAAGAACGTTGACTGGCGAAACACCTATTATCCTGAATCAAAACAACCTTATAATACTTGGCTACTTCAACAATTAATGGAGAAAAAATTTGAAGGTAATTTCTATAAAATTCAAGATTGCCTCAATCAAGCATTTGACTTAGATACCATTCCACTCCATGCCGTCTATTTCTTTGTAGGTGAAAAACCATATCTTGATTCTCTGGAAACTCTGCATCTATTAGAATTTGTTGAAGAAGGACGTACTGCATTTCTTTCATCTGAACAATTGGCTGGTCGCTTAAGTGACATGATTTTAGGAAATATTGTGTATAAAGATGCGGAAAAATATGAGGATTATAGCGATAATGACAGTACTTTACTGAATGACGATTTAGAAACTTGGGATAAATTAGTTGATTCAACTTATCAGGACTCATCGTATATCCATGATATGGACTATGAAGATGATTACACCGACCAGTATTATGACTATTACGATGACCCTTCATATTTACTATTTCACTTAGATACTGCAATACAGCTTAGTTTCAAAGAACCTTATGACATTACAAAAATTGCATTTATTAATTATGTATATGAAGATGAAGTACTCAATCGTGAATGGGCCTATTTCCAAGATTCAATCTTAACTCCAGCAGGTATTCCAATAGAATGTATCGGAACATTCAATAATATTTATCCAAATATGATAAGTATTCCCTATGGAAAAGGCAATATCATTCTTCACTCCACACCACTGATATTCACGAATTACCACTTGAATAAAAAAGAAGCTTTCGATTACGCATCAGCTTGCATATCAACTATACCAAATAACGCAGTAATTCTGTGGGATGAGGAAAGCTTAAATTACAGGCACGGCACTCTCACTAATTCAGACATCAATAATTCTTATAAACCTAATAAAGGACCCCTGTCGTTCATTCTCTCACAACGAAGTCTTAAATGGGCTTGGTATATTCTGATGTTAGGTGGCGTTTTTTATTTAATTCTAGGCTCTAAAAGAAAGCAGAAACCCATTCCGGTAATTGAAAAGAGGAGGAATTCATCCATAGATTTTGCCGAAACACTCAGTCAGCTCTACGGCCGAAATAGTGATCATAGACAAATCGCACAACTCAAATGGCGACTATTCTTAGGCTATCTTCGCAGAAATTATGGCTTGAATACTTTAATTCCTGACGAAAAATCAAGGGCAGACTTAATAATAAAAATTGCCATAAAATCAGGATTAAGTCAAACTGATATTGAAGAATTATTTCGATCATATTTACGAATTTTAAGCGCAGTTGAAGTCGATGGCGATATGCTTAGTGATTTTCACAATAAAACAAGTTACTTCTACAAAACCAGCAAATAGTGGAAAACAACGAAGAAATGCACCCTGAAAAAACAAATCAGGCTCAAAACATAGAAAATTCCGCCAATGCGGAAAACAACAACGATGAAAGTGTGATTGACTCAGCACCGAGAATCAATGTAAATAAAATTGCAAAAGCTGTAGAATCCATGCAGCAAAGTTTGGCACCTGTTCTTATTGGGCAAGAGCAAGAAATTGAATTGATGCTGGCTGCTTTGTTTACAGGTGGACATGTGCTATTGGAAGGACTTCCGGGAATTGCAAAAACACTGATGGCGAAATCATTGGCGAAATCAATTTCGGGAAATTTCAGTAGGATTCAGTTTACCCCTGATTTGATGCCAAGCGATATCACCGGAACATCGGTTTTCAATCTCAAAGATTCAGAATTCCACTTCAGGAAAGGTCCCATTTTTGCCAATGTGGTTTTAATCGATGAGGTTAACCGCGCCCCTGCTAAAACACAGGCAGCACTGATGGAAGTGATGGAAGAAAAGCAAATTACTTACGATGGAATTACCTATACCATGGATAAGCCATTCTTTGTAATTGCCACTCAAAACCCCATAGAACAAGAAGGAACCTACGCTCTTCCTGAGGCTCAGCTCGATCGATTCATATTCAGAATTAAAATGAATTATCCAAGTCTCGAAAATGAGATCAAAATTCTTCAAACTTATGCGGAGGATTTCAATGGCGAAATTGCTTCTTCTTTAAAGCCTATAATGCACCCAGTATCCATCACTGAAGCAATGCATATCATAGAAAAAGTGCATCTTAAAGATGAACTTCTTCGTTATATTGCTGCCGTAGTTGATCGCACCAGAAACAGCGGAGATTTGTTCCTAGGAGCATCGCCGCGTGCTTCACTAGGAATACTGAGAAGTTCCAAAGCTTTGGCTGCAATAAAAGGTCGCGATTTCGTGACTCCGGATGACATAAAAACGGTTGCTTTTCCAGTGCTAAATCATCGCGTTATACTCGCACATGAACGCGAAATGGAAGGGGTGCCAGTAGAAGATATAATTCGTTCTATTCTGGCATCTGTAGAAGTTCCGAGATAATGCAACAAGCAAGAGGCATCTCGTTTAAAAATATTCATTTGCAAAGGCGATTCTTTGTGCTTTTGCTTATTGCTGCATTTTTATTTGCTGCTTCATTTCCATATAAAATAATATTTCCTATTGCTCAGACTTATCTACTAATTCTATCAGCTATATTGATTGTTGACATCATTCTTCTCTTCTCTGGTACAGCAAAAATAACAGCCAATAGGAATCACGGAAGTTTGCTCTTTCTCGGTGAGAATAATCGAATAGAACTGAGAATAGAAAGCAATTATAATAGAAAGCTAAAACTAGAATTATACGATGAGCTTCCAGAACAATTACAAGAAAGAAATTTCAAAATTGATGCTTTAATTGAAGCTGGAGAGTCTATTCCCATTGAATATACTGTAACAGCTTCTGAGCGAGGAATTTACACTTGGGGTAATCTTAACGTTATTGCCTCCACCGGAATTGGGCTTTGTGCTCGACATTTTCAAAGTGCCCAGCCAGAGAGCATCCCTTGCTATCCTTCTATCCCACAAATGAAAAATTTCGAGTTAATGGCATTTGCCAGAATATCGAATGAACAAGGAATAAAACGATTGAGGAGAATAGGGCACAGCTATGAATTTGAACAGATTAAAACCTATGTCCAAGGTGATGATCAGCGCAGTGTAAACTGGAAAGCAACTTCAAGAAAAAGTTCATTGATGGTAAATCAATATCAGGATGAACGATCCCAGCAGGTATATGCAGTAATTGATAAAAGTAGATCAATGCTCATGCCCTTCGATGGACTAAGCCTATTGGACTATGCGGTAAATACAAGTCTTGTTATAAGCAATATTGCCCTGCGTAAACACGATAAAACAGGATTAATAACATTTGCTGATAAATTGGGAACGGCTTTAAAAGCAGAGCGAAGCCACAATCAACTCCGGAAAATACTTCAATCACTTTATGCTGAGAAAGAGCATGAGTCGGAGGCTGATTTTAACATCCTCTATCGAGCAGTGAAAAACATGATACCAGGGCGTAGTTTGATCATGCTTTTTACCAATTTTGAAAGCAGTTATTCGATGGAAAGAGCACTGCTAAATTTGCGCAAAATTAACCGTTTGCATTTGTTGGTAGTCGTAATTTTCGAAAATACAGAATTAGTTAATTTTTCACGATCAGAAGCTAAAACCATTCGAGATATATACATTCAAACTCTGGCTGAAAAACTGGCTGAAGAAAAGCGAGCAATTGTTCAGCAATTGAGACGTTTTGGTATTCAAGTTATTTTAAGCTCTCCAAAAGACCTCTCTTTAAATTCGGTTAACAAATACCTTGAACTAAAATCAAAAGGATTAATCTGAAATGAAATTTATACTGTTTCATTGTTCACATAAACGACGTTAATCAAAAATTCATTTTCAATATTGCAAAATATTGTTACTTGATTATCAGATACTTATAAAAATGTTTTTAGCATCATGAGGGTATTTGTATATATTACTGTATATTGTAACACCCAAATGAAAACTAATGTCCAGAATTAAACTCCTGCACTTAGTGATTATTATTTCCCTTTTGTGTTGGAATGAACTTGCTGCACAGCAGCATTGGATGAGGAGTTTAGGCGGTCATAATCACGACGAAATTCTCTGCTCTGCTAAAGACGGAGATAATATTCTAATGGCTGGATATTTCAATACCGCCGTCAATTTCGGTCCAGTTACCCATGTTAGTTCCGGAAATAGTGATGGCTTTCTGATTAAAACAAACCAAGTTGGAACTGTAATTTGGGCTAAGAAATTTGGTGGTGCTGGAGCTGATAGAATTTACGATGTAAGCGTAGGTCCTAATGGAAATATCGCTATTTCAGGATACTTCAGTGGTACAGCACAATTCGGCAATATTCAACTCATAGCAAATTCAAATACACAAGATGGTTTCGTTTGCCTATTAGATAGTGATGGAGATGTAATTTGGGCCCAAAAAATTGGAGGACAATTCGGTGACCTCATCAATAGTGCATCTATTGATGGCACAGGAAATGTAATCATTACCGGCCATTTTAAAGGAAATGGCGTTTTTGGCCTAGAGAATTTCAATAGTACGCTTGATCCTGAAACAGCAATTCCAACTAATGATCTATTTATTTCAAAAATTGGCCCGGGCGGGCAATTTATGTGGACCAAACATGGCATCGCCAATAAAGATGACAGAGGTTTAGATCTTGCTGTTGATTATAGCGGAAACATTTATGTAACTGCACAAAGCAGTGATACTTTGTACCTAGACGAAATGTACCCCAACAATGTATTTAACAGTGGCATTCTTATAAAAATCGCTCCCAATGGAGACGAATTATGGCATAAAAGATTTGAAGCTTTTCAATGCCTCATCAATGACATACAATGGGAAGAAAATACCGGACTCACGCTAACCGGCGATTACATCGGCCAAATGCTGGTGTCTAATGAAAATGGCTACGAATTCATCCTTTCAGACTATAACTACAATATTCTTTGTGTTAGAATGGATGATGAAAATGGAGATGTGATTTGGCATACGCGTCTTGGATCTGACAATCAAATTGCATCCACCGCTTTAGATTTTGATCCTTTGGGAAATACTTATCTCATTGGAACTTTCAAATGTAGTTTTACAGAACTCGCAGATTCTCTTGGATCAGGATTGTACTATAGCAGAGGATTTAGAGATTTAATAACGATTAAAATTGATCCCAATGGAAATCACATTGGTCAGTGGGCAGCAGGCGGACCGAGAGATGATTTTAGTTCGGCAATAGTAGTTTTTGATGAAAATATGCCCCTTATTGGTGGAAGCTATGAATACACCTTCAATACCATGGCCCAATCGAGTTTTATTACAGGTATTGATTATCCTTACCTACTCTATCATAACGGAGTAAATGCAACGCTTTACTATTGTGATGAAGGAGGATATGGCAATCTCAAGTCAGTATTCTCGGCAGGAGGAAAAGATTTGGTGTTTGGAAAATTAATCGATTCTGCGGCACCCGAATACGATATTTTTCTTCGTGCCGATTATCCGAATTGCACCTTTGATTTTCGATTCCCTTGTATTGAAAATTGCGCAGATTCAATTGAAGGTTGTGGCGAAGTGGATGTTCATGTGGATCCAAGAACAGGGTACAATTGGCGCACTACTCCTCACTGGAATGTTTACTGGAATGGACAAATGGGCGATTTTGACACCACAATTACAAGCAATCAGATGTTGTATTGCGTTATGGAACGTGAAGATCAATGTTATTCATGGACTGATTCTATTGAGGTTATCATTCGTCCGTTTCCGGATGGTCCAACTATTACAGATGACCATGAAGTAAATTTTGATTCTCCTCCAGATGCTGACCCTGTTTACTCTTGCGATCCGGTATTGCTGGATGGGGGCAATATGCAAGACAATATTTATTGGTGGGATGATGAACCTTTGTATGATAGTTTGCTTTGGGTGTATAATACTGGCTCGTATTACTTCTATGTCGAAAATGAATACGGCTGTAAATCTGTAAATCGTATTTATGTCAATATTTCAAGTCCAATTCAGCTAGATACCATTGACCCTTACATAGAATTAGATGGCGCTGTTCAATGGATTGGGCAAGATAGCATAGCTATTTGTGAACACGACAAAGTTCGCTTCAATTTAATGGACGGCTTCACTGGTAACCCTGTTATTTATGGATTCTCTGAATGGTGGACAGAACCTTATGCAAATGCTCCCGATTATGTAAGTAATAATGAAAATCAGGAACACCAATCACCTATCGAATTTTATAGCGATGGATGGTACACCATATTTGCAGAACATTTGAGGTATTCGCCCTCCATTTGCGACTCCGGCGAAGTGCCATACCCCATAGTTACTTTATTAATACATGTTACTATTTACGATCAGCCCTACATTAATGTCTTGATAAGCGGCGACAATTTTGTTTGCCCGGGAGATACGGTATTATTAACAGCCTCCGGTGGTGCAAACTATTCATGGACCGGTCCCGGAATTATTTCACAATTATCTGAAGATTCAATATTGGTAAATCAATTCGGCTGGTACAATTTAGATGGAGATACTATATCTGTAGATGGATGCTCTGATCTTTCGCATAATGATTTCTATCTTCAAAGTCGCCTTCACCCGCAAATAAACATGTCGCCAGCGAATGGAATTGTTTGTCCTGGCGATTCTGTCCAAATTACAGCTCAAGAAGGAATAGCGTTTGAATGGATCGATCCTTATGGTACTATTATCAGCAATGAAGAAACCATTTATGCAGAAGTTCCTGGCTATTATTATTGCATAATCGAATTGGAAGATGGATGTATAATGGAATCCAATTTCGTTGAAGTAAAAGAATACAGTAGTCCATATTTGCTCTCCTATCCTGGAACTGAATTATGTGTAAATGGAGCAATCACTTTACAAGTAATTACTAATCCTGAGGCTGTAATTCAATGGGGTGCTCCGTTCTATAATTCTTATGATTTACAAATTGCAGTATGGCCAGGATTATATGAAGTAACTTCAACTCTTTGCGGAATTAGTACTCAAATGGAAATTGAAATTACCGAATCTGACACTCCAGCCACATTGACACTTGTAGGCGATAGTATGTTGTGTCCGGGTGATAGCGCCTTGCTTGTCGCCAATTCAGGAATGCAAATGTATGAATGGGTTCCGGGAGGCGTTGGTGGCGATCAACTATGGATTTTCGAACCCGGAACGTATTACGTTATGACTTATGACGAAGTTGGATGTATTGGAGTTTCAGATCCGATTGAAATAATCGCATATCCCCTTCCCTTGCCTTCTGCAGAAAGTATGGTTATTTGTGAAGGTGATTCTGCAAGTATGATTTTGAATACAGATTTAGAAATTGATTGGTATTACCATCAAAATGATTCTGAGCCATTTTCACATCAGGATACAATTATTTTTGAAGGTTTATATAATGATACTATCCTTTGGTTCACCGTTGCAGATGAAGTATGCACTAGTCTATTTGCCGCATTTGAAATATTCATAAACCCAGCATCGCAATCGCCTGAAATATTAAATCCTGATACGGTTTGTTTTGGTCATGAGGTTCATCTCGAAACGGGTAGTCAATTTCTCAGTCACTGGGCAGGCCCTAATGGTCAAACTTTTTTCAATAATGAATGGCATATTCCATTTGCAAATGAGTTCTGGAACGGGCAATACACCGCTTTCAACTACGATGAACAATGCGCCAGTGATACTTTGTATTTCAATCTATTTGTATCGCCCAATAGCATTCTTGAAATAGATTCTGATGGGGCCGCGCCTTATTGTGTTGGCGATACAATTAATTATGTAGCGTCAGGTCCATTCGAAACATACTATTGGCTTCCTGATCAATATATAGGCGGTAATTTCAGTATTTATTTACCTCACCAATCAAATACCCTAGTGATTCAAGCAACAGATTTCTATGGTTGCATTTCTGATACCATCATATACATTCCTGCCGCCAATCCTGTACCGGAAAACTTGGATGATGAATATCACAACCTATGCTCCGGAGCTAGCCTTTCATTGAATTCGGGAGGCAACATAGCAAATTGGTTTGATGGGGATGGCGATCTCTTTTATACAGGTTTCTCTTACAATACAGGGGCTCTTTATAATAGCGGAGAAATAATCATCATTCCATTTAATGCTTTCGGTTGTGAAGCCTTGCCTGCTACGATTCAATACGAAGTTTATTTTTCAACTTATAATGACTCTATTCTTGCTCCCCAAATATTGTGTGAGGGCGAGGATTTAACTATTTCTATCGAAAATGGTGATTATTCCTACACTTGGTTCACACCAATTGGAGATACAATAGCCGGAAACACTTTATTCTTTCCCAACGTCAACTCTCAATATTCTGGCATCTATCAGGTATTAATTGAAAATCAATATTGCAGTGTCTTAAGCATAGATTCAGAAATAACAGTTTTTGATACACCTGAAATTCTAGTTGCTGAAGATTCTGAGTATTGTTCCGGAGCAGTAATGTTGATTGATGCTCCAGAAGGTTTAGCTTCATTTGAATGGCCCGATGGAAGCAGCACTAACATATATGTAATTACCGAAACAGGCTGGCTATTTATAGATGGTTATACAATGGATGGCTGCTATGTTTCAGATTCCATTTATGTTGAAAATATTGAATGTGAAACTCAAGATTTCAATGTGTTCAGCCCAAATGGAGATGGAACCAATGATCAAATTAATTTCCACGAAATGTTTTACAGAGCTTGTCATGTGGTTATTTATAACCGTTGGGGCAATGAAGTTTATAACTTGCGAAGCACCGATTTGATCTGGCAAGGACTCAATAATAACGGGGATGAATTAGAAGAAGGTTCTTACTTCTATATCTTGAGTTCTGAGGATTGCTATTTGGGCGATGGAACAGTATTAAATGGGACTATTTTACTCAAAAGATAAACTATTTAACTCAGTAACCATTTACTGCCAATTTTAATATTATTGGAATTTTAATCCATTTATTATAATTTTCATACCCTTCACATTTCCGTAGCTTGAATTAACTGCATTCATATTTCTGTGCTCTCTGTTCTAAGTGCAAATTTCAGAACAGGATTTTGGCTCAAGGGAATTGGTGGAATTAGTAATAATGAAATTTCATGTTCTGAGTAAAATGCCTGAAATATTGTCTACAGGGAATGTTTTCAAACTAATCTGGAAACATCCGAATTCTCGAACGACGTATTTTGCTAAAATCTTGATTATGATGGGGATTTTCTTTAGATACTGTTATGGTGAAGAAGAAAACAAAGATTCCGGGATATCTGTAATTACCTTAAATCTTAATAACGTCTAGCTAAGATTTCATGATACAAGTGATGTTTAGTTTGATGGATTCTATCAAATGAGTTGAACACAGGGGGCCTGTTTCTCAAGCTGAATCATCAAAGCATAGAACAATGGTTGAGAGCTTTCCAAGTATTTGGCTTTAAAGTCCACTCAAGCTAGCACCGTTTAAATCAGAAGGTAAAACAATCTGAATCAGGCAAAAGGATTATTCTTACTTTTGTGCCCGATGGAATTTTCCGCTTCCCAAATAGCTGCACTGTTGGGTGGAGAGATCTTTGGAGATCCCAACACCAAGGTGAGTCGCCTCTCGAAAATCGAAGAAGGCGAATCTGGTTCGCTTACATTTCTCGCTAATCCCAAATATGCAACACACATATACAATACCAAGGCCAGCCTTGCTATTGTTGGCTCTGATTTCGTTGCAGAACAAGATTTGCCTGCTACTCTTACCCTCATAAAAGTTAAAGACCCCTATTCCAGTTTTGCCCTTTTACTCGATTTCTACAATCAACGTAAAAACGACAAAAAAGGAATTCATCCCTCAGCAATTATCGATGCAAGTACCGAAATTGGACAAGAAGTTTATATTGGTCCATTGGTTAGTATTGGCGCAAATTGTAAAATCGGAAAAGGCACTAAAATATATGCCGGGTGTATGATCAGCGATGAGGTATTGATTGGTGAAGCTTGTAATATTTATCAGGGCGTCAAGATTTACGACTCTACTATTATTGGTAATGATTGTGTAATGCACTCTGGAGTGGTTTTAGGGGCTGATGGATTTGGATTCGCAGCTCAAAATTCCCAAGATTATAAAAAAGTAGCTCAAATTGGCAATGTCATCATTGGCAACCGCGTTGAAATTGGTGCCAATACTAGCATCGACCGCGCCACATTAGGCTCTACTCGAATTGCTGATGGAGTTAAACTCGACAACCTCATCCAGATCGCACATAATGTTGAAATAGGCGAAAACACTGTGATTGCTGCCCAAACAGGCGTGGCAGGATCTACTCGTATCGGCAAAAACTGCATGATTGGTGGACAGGTGGGAATTGTGGGCCATCTTTTTATTGCTGATGAAGTTAAAATTGCAGCTCAATCTGGTATCGGTTCCTCTATAAATACTCCGGGAACAATTGTACAAGGTTCACCGGCATTTGGTATAGGCGATTACAAACGCGCCTATGTCGGATTTAGAAAATTACCCGATATTCTTCAGCGATTAGATAAGCTGGAAAAAAGCCTGAAAGCTCAGTCAGGCGGAACAAATCAGGATTAATGAACAACAATCAACGCACATTAAAAGCTCCGGTCCGCATTTCCGGTATCGGTCTTCATACAGGAGCAAAAGTGAACCTCAATATCCTTCCGGCACCCGAAAATCATGGATACAAATTTCAACGTATAGACATGGATGGTCAGCCTATTATACCGGCTGATCCTGATCTTGTAGTCGGAACTCAGCGCGGTACAACACTCGAATTTAAAGGGGCAAGGGTTTATACCACAGAACACGTATTGGCAGCACTGTACGGATCTTTAGTCGATAATGCTCTGATTCAACTTGATGGGCCAGAAGTTCCGATCATGGACGGCAGCTCTAAGCCTTTTGTTGAAGCCATCAATGAAATAGGTTTCGAAGAACAAAAAGCTGATCGAAAATTTTTAGTTATTAGAGAAACTATAGCTTACGAAGACCCCGAAAAGAAAGTTGAAATGCTCGCTGTGCCCACCAATGGGGGTGAATTCAGACTTACTGTGATGGTAGATTATAATTCTCCTATACTCGGAACACAGCATGCAAGCATGTACCGACTCGAAGAATTTGTTGATGAAATTTCCAAGTGCCGAACATTTGTATTCCTTAAAGAACTCGCCTTTTTAGCTGATCAGGGATTGATCAAAGGAGGAGCCTTGGATAATGCAATAGTACTGGTAGAAAGACCTTACAGCACTGATGAAATCCAGTCTATCCTTAAAAAACTAGGCAAAGAAGATCTTCAAGTTGAAATAAAAGGTATTGGCGTTTTAAATACTCTTGATCTGCAATACGAAAACGAGCCTGCTCGTCACAAACTTTTAGACATTGTTGGAGATCTTGCTTTAACAGGAAGATTTATTCGTGGACATATCTTGGCTGCTCGCCCGGGACATGCCGGAAATGTAGCGTTTGCGAAAATTCTCAAAGAGCTTGTTCAACAAGAGAAAAAGGGCAAAGAGTACTTCGATCTCAATAAAGAAGCGCTTTACGATATCAACCAAATATCGGCTATGTTGCCGCATCGCTATCCATTTCTGCTGGTTGATAAGATCATGGAAATGGGAAGCGATCATATTATCGGCGTGAAAAACATCACTTTTAATGAGCCTTTTTTTCAGGGACATTTTCCGGGAAATCCGGTAATGCCGGGAGTTTTACAACTCGAGGCAATGGCTCAAGTAGGGGGAATTTTTGCACTTAGCTCGGTGCCTGACCCCGAGAATTACAGTACCTATTTTATGAAAATAGATAATGTGAAGTTCAAACAAAAAGTGGTTCCAGGGGATACGATTGTGTTCAAACTAAAACTCGAATCACCTATCCGAAGAGGATTGGTAAATATGACGGGACAAGCTTTTGTTCGGGGAAATCTCGTGTCTGAAGCTACCATGTTGGCACAAATTGTGAAAGAGCGAAATAATTAATTAGCTTTTAAGCGAATTCAGCAACATGTCAATACTTTACTTTGTACACCCAGATGCCAAAATCGGCAAAAATGTCGAGATAGGCCATTTCACATCTATTTCAGGTGATGTTGAGATAGGTGATGGAACCTGGATTGGGTCTAATGTTACCATCATGGATGGTGCACGAATCGGTAAAAACTGCCGAATTTTTCCGGGAGCTGTTATAAGTGCAATTCCACAAGATCTGAAATTCGAAGGAGAAAGAACAACGGCTGAAATCGGCGATAATACTACCATCCGCGAATGTGTTACCATTAATCGGGGAACTAAGGATCGATTCACTACTAAAGTTGGCAGTCATTGCCTTTTGATGGCTTATGTGCACGTTGCACATGATGCAATTATCGGAAACCATTGCGTAATTGCGAATTCAGCTAATGTCGCTGGACACGTAAATGTGGAAGATTGGGTTGTAATTGAAGGAGTTGTAGCTGTTCAGCAATTCATCAGAATTGGTCAGCATTCTTTTATTGCAGGGGGTTCTCTAGTTAGAAAAAATGTTCCTCCTTTCGTAAAAGCTGCACGTGAGCCTCTTTCTTTTGCCGGTGTAAATACCGTTGGACTTCGTAGGAGAGGGTTCAGCAATGAAAGCATTGCGCATATTGAAGATGTTTACAGGTCTATTTATGTACACAATTCAAATATGAGTCGTGCAATTACTGCCGCTGAAATTGAACTTCCCCAATCACCAGAAAAGCAAGCCATTCTTGACTTCATTCGAGAATCAGAAAATGGCATCATGCGCGGTCCTCAATAAATCTGCAAAATGCGGATTCAAATTCAAAATCTAGGTAAGCGATTCAACAGAGAATGGGTTTTCAGAAACCTGGAACTCGAAATTGCTAGCGGCTCCAAACAAGCTATTTTAGGAGGAAATGGATCAGGGAAATCAACGCTGCTTCGTATTATTTCAGCCTATTTCTCTCCTTCTGAAGGCAGCATAATGCATCAACTGGGAACAGAAAATATTAAGCCCGATGTGGTTTATAAACAAATCAGTATAGCGGCACCCTACCTCGATATTCCAGGACTGTTTACCCTTGAAGAAGCCATTGCTTTTCACTTCAAATTTAAGTCGCCTGTCAAAGGATTAAAACTCGCAGATATTATAGAACGAAGCGGATTACAAGCTCATGCACACAAACAAATTAGGCATTTTTCTAGTGGCATGAAACAGCGATTAAGGCTGAGTCTCGCCTTAATGAGTGATGTCCCATTAATTCTTCTTGATGAACCCGCTTCAAACTTAGATGCAAAAGCTGTTCAATGGTACCGCGATTTAACGGCAGAATTCAGTCAAGGAAAAACCCTGGTGGTTTGCTCCAATCACGAAAACAGAGAGTATGATTTTTGTGATAATGTTCTTGAAATCAAAACGTAACCTTTGCAAACCGGTGAATCGGTCGCAATAAGTCATTTACCGTTTTTACTGGATTAAATGTGAAAAGTGGAACCTCAACAAAAACAGTGTTCCAATTGGCCATTGATCCGTTCCAAAGTCCCGGATGCTCTAAAGCCAGTAATGCTCGTCCTTCAAATGTTTTGGCCGACATAAATCCCATCTCTGGATCAATATAATCTGTTAAATCCTTCGCTAAACCTAATGCCCCTTTAGGCATCGCAACAATATCTACCGGATTAAAGTGAGTGCTTGATGCCAGAATTTCAGCTTGTTTCAAGGAACTCAAATCAATTTGCGCCTTCTCAACGATTTGTAAGCTGATATTTCCTGAGCTCTCCTGAACCCAAAACGGTCCTCCACCTGGTTCACCTTCATTCTTTACCATTCCACAAACTCTTAATGGTCTGCTTAGTAATTGCAAAATCTCTTGTTTATCAGGCATTCGCTTTACAACATAGCCAAGCTCATCCTGCAATAATTGAAGCGCTTCCGAAATAGAATTCTCTTTATCATTTATTAATGCTTCCGAAACTGATTTGATCTTTTCCGCGAGCTTAAGCAAATGACCCGCCAGAACCCGTTTGTATCTCAAAACATCTTCCTTGGCTGCATCAGGTACTACGTTATCGATATTTTTAATAAAAACAATATCTGCTTGAACGTTACTCAAATTTTTCAGCAATGCCCCATGCCCGCCAGGTCTAAAAACCAATCTATTATTATGATCTCTGAAAGGTTTACCTTCCGAAGTGCCCGCCAAAGTATCTGTTGATGCGTTTTGTGTACTCAGTTCAAAATGAATTTCGATATCCGCACTTTCTTCAATTTCCGCGATAGTGTTGAGTAAATGAATTCGAATTCGCTCAATAAATTCAGCCGCAACAGTAAAATGAAGAGCTGCACTTCTGCCATGAACTGCATAAAAAGGAAGTTCAAATATTTGTTCTTGAAATGCCGTTCGTGAACCCTCTGGATATTGATGAAAATCAACCAGACCCTTTGGCAAATTGCCATAGCCCAAGCCTGAAACGTCTAATAATAATCTGGACCAATGACTCTCGTTACTTATATTTTTGCCCTGCGCAATTTGCTGAAGCTTTGGCCAAAAGGGGAAATCACGCAAATGAGCCATAAATTCCTTGGCCGAATCATCATACTGGTCTTGACCAATGCTGTGCAAATGAACAAACATGCGGCTCGCAGCTCCAGATGCCGGCACGAATTTGCAAATACTGAGTCCATTTTTCTTTTCTTCAAAAAGTAATTCCAAATGCTTTTCTTCATCAGTTGATAGCAACTTAATGCCATCCGAAATGCGCGCCGGGGCCAAGAGATTTGGCGACGAAAACCCGTTCTGAAGCCTCAATAATTGAGACTCCGCTTCGGATGTAGAAATACCCAACTCTTTGAGTTGATTCAAATCATTTATGGTCCAATCCCATTTCATCCCTGTAAAAATAACAAAAGGGAACGGCTCTGGTGAACCTTCCCTTTATGAAATTTACCCGAGGTTAAAAAAACCTCATCACTAGTTAGGCTGCTGAAGAACTCCTCATCATCCATTCTCTCAAATGTCCGCAGGCGTCTTCATTCATTCTAACCAATTCCTTTACCATTGCCGGTAATTTATCCATGTCGCGCTGATTCTTGGAATTAAACTCAATTACCAAAACCAATTGCTCCATGCTTTTCATTCCCAACATAGCAATAGATGATTTGGCTTTATGGGCCAATGGATGCAGCTCTCCCGGTTTACCCTCACTGATCTTCATTTCCATTTCACTGATATAGCCCGGGACCTGATCCAAGAACAATGAAATGATTTGGTTGATAAGGTCTCGGTTTCCCTGAAACACCTGATTCAGATAGGAGAGATCAAAGTACGAATTGTTTAGGTTCACGCTCATAGCTAAAGTAGATTACATCTTATTCATACGATAAGCTTTTGCGAATGTTTCAGTTTAATTGCGGATAATTAAGTTCATATCCTTATTTTCGACACATGAAGATGCGCAATCGTAAAATTGCTGTCACAGGAGGCGCCGGATTCATTGGCTCTCATACTGTGGTTGAATTAGTGGCGGCAGGCTACGAACCTTTCATCATCGATAACTTCAGTAATTCCGAAAGGGCAGTGCTAGACGGACTTGGCGAATTATGCAATACAGCAATTTCGGTCTATGATATTGATGTTAATGATACCGAAGGCTTAAAGGCCATATTTGAAGAAGAAGCACCAGTTGGAGTGATTCACTTTGCTGCGTTTAAAGCTGTTGGGCAAAGTGTTAAGTACCCGCTCAGTTATTTTAAAAACAATATCGCTGGGATGATTAGCTTATTGGAAGCAATGGAAGCCCAACAAATCAAACATCTCGTTTTCTCTTCGTCCTGCACTGTTTATGGTCAACCTGAGCATTTACCCGTAACCGAAGATACCCCTACGCAAGAAGCCAATTCACCCTATGGTTATACCAAGCAGGTGTGTGAACAAATGATACGGGATGCCAATAAGGCTTCCAGTACACTTGGCGCGGTGCTATTGAGGTATTTCAATCCAATTGGCGCACATCCAAGTGGAATTATTGGCGAATTGCCTTTGGGTGTCCCTGATAATCTTGTACCTTTCATAACTCAAACAGGTGCGGGCTTACGCGATTCGCTTACCGTTTTCGGAAATGATTATAAAACGGCGGATGGTTCTTGTGTTCGTGATTATATCCATGTGGTTGATCTGGCAAAGGCTCACATTAAAGCATTTGAATGGCTTGAAAAAAATAATGGTCAATGCGAAGCTTACAACGTGGGAACCGGCAGAGGAAATACGGTTTTAGAAGTTATAAATAGTTTCGAAAAAGTGAGCGGAAATAAGCTCAACTATAAAATTGGCGCAAGAAGAGATGGTGATGTGGAACAAATTTGGGCGAGTCCTGATAAAGCTGCACGTGAATTAGGCTGGAAAGCTGAAAAATCACTCGAAGATGCATTACGAGATGCCTGGAAATGGCAAGAACATTTAAAAACTTACCAATGAAATACGCATTATCATTTCTCTGCTTATTCCTGATTTCTACAATGGTGTTCTCTCAGGACTCCACTTTAACTCAAGTTCCTTCTACTAAGTCTCAAAAACTTAAAGCCAAGCGTGATCAATTCATGATTGAATTTACCACTGATGGCTGGCTAGAAATGCCAAAAGGGGTTGAAAGCAGAGGATACTCTCCTGGGTTTTCATTTTATTCTTTCCTTGAAAAGCCATTGCTAAAAAAGAATCTTGGCTTAGCTTTTGGTTATGGATTTTCATCGCATAATGTTCATCACAATGCCTATTTTGCTCAGGACACGGCTAATACGGATGATTATTTAACGCTCCTACCTCTTGATGATTCCATTTCCTACAAAAAGAATAAAATTTCAAGTAATTACATTGATTTGCGATTAGAATTGAGAGTTAGGACTAATGGCGATAGGCCATTCACATTTGCTGTTGGAGGTAAAGCTGGTGTTTTGGTTAATGTTCACAACAAATTCAAAGATGATGACGGTACCTATAAAACTAAAGGAATGCCGGAGGCTCAATTATTCCGATATGGCCTAACTGCAAGAATTAGCTATGGTAAATTGGGAGTAAATACGTGGTATAGTTTATCATCATTTCTGAAAGATAATAAAGGAATTGAACTCAGCCCATATTCTATTGGCTTGAGCTTGAGTATTCCTTAAGTGCAAGGAAAAATAACAATTCGAATTATTTATTTATTAAGTCCTATTTTTTCAATTGATCGGAAATGACCTTTCTGTCAATTTTCAGAATTCAGGATTCCGCGGCAGCCACCAAGGCTTGGAGACGCCAAGTTTCGCGAAGAAATGGACGCAAGATTGGGCTCTTATTTCAGCACATAAAATGCTAAGAATTGTGTTGCGATCTTTCTTTTTGCTTTGCGCCTTTTGCGATACTAAAGCCCATTTGCAATTCGATGTGAGTAAATCTATATTACCACTCCCAAAGAAATCGTTGCATAGTTTAATAAAAATCCCACTACGAAACCCACATACACCTGCGCCGGAGTATGATTTTTGGTAATTATTCTGGAGAATCCAACAAAAGAAGCAATGGCTATCAAGCCCGCCAACAAAGTGGCATTGGAATATTGATGTAAAACAAATAATCCAGCAAAAGTCCCAACAAGGCCACCAGCAGACATCATGTGAATACTGATCTTCCAAAATGAATTAACCAGAATAGCCGCTATCAGAGTAATAATTACCCCTAAAAACATACTGTAAACCGCATACGGAATAGGTAAATCTCGTTGCCTTAACATATAATACGACAACGCATAATAAACCAAAACGATAAAAAAAGGCAACCATCGTTCAGAACGCTTACTGATATTCAAATCTCCTATCAATCCACGCTTCCACATAAAATACAAACTCAAACCAGGCGCTATAATATTAATCATCAAAATGATAGCAAATAAGCCGATCAACTGAGCTGGAAAGAAATTTCTAAAATAAGGATCAAATAAAACGGCAATAAAAAATATGGCCAATGGCATTCCCAAAGGATGAAAAACAGCAGAAATAATACGCGCAAATTGAAGCATATTATAGTTCCTTGCGAAGTCTAGCCACAGGAATGTTGAGTTGCTCACGATATTTAGCTACTGTTCTGCGGGCAATATTGTAGCCCTTTTCCTGCAAAAGTTGCATGAGGCGATCATCCGTAAGCGGCTTGCGTTTTTCTTCTCCAACAATGGCTTCCTGCAATATCTTCTTTACTTCTCGGGTTGATACTTCCTCTCCACTATCAGTACTCAAAGATTCAGAGAAAAAGAATTTTAACAGTGTTGTTCCATAAGGTGTAAGTACATATTTACTGTTGGCTACCCTCGAAATAGTTGAAATATCCATACTCACTACTTCGGCTATATCCTTCAAAATCATCGGACGCAACTTGGTTTCATCGCCGGTCAAAAAATACTCGCGTTGATACTCCATTATGGCATTCATCGTAATCAGCAAGGTTTGCTGTCTTTGATGAATTGCATCAATAAACCATTTGGCAGCGTCTATCTTCTGACGTACAAATTGAACCGCTTCTTTTTGTTTAGCATCGCCCTTAGAAGCGGCGTATGTTTCCAACATTTCTTTGTACTGACGACTAACTCTTAACTCCGGCGCGTTGCGTTGGTTAAGACTAAGCAACAGTTTTTCTTCTTCCACATTAATGATGAAATCCGGAATAATTTGCTGAGCACTTCGAGAGCTCTCCTGCATACTGTTTCCTGGCTTTGGATTCAGCTTGATAATCACTTCGATGGCTTGTTTCAGGTCCTCATCATTGATCTCCATCTTTTTCTGAATCTTATCGAAGTGCTTGCGTGTAAATTCCTCAAAATGCTTTTCCACGATTTCTTCCGCCATTTCATGGATTTCATCGGCGTACTCTTCTCGTTTTAACTGAATAACCAGGCATTCTTGTAGATTTCTTGCTCCAACTCCAGGAGGATCCAATTCCTGAATCATTTTAAGCACTACTTCAAGCTCTTCAATGCTTGTTCTGATGTTCTGGGTAAAAGCCAGATCATTAACCATACTCGCCAAATCCCTACTCAAATAACCACTGTCATCCAAATTTCCGATGATATTGGTTGCTAACATTTCCTGTTGTGGAGTCAACCTTCTCAATCCCAATTGAGCTGTGAGCAACTCATGAAAGGTACGACCACTTCCGAGGGGAATTTCGCGATCGTCATTGTCGGCACTGTGATTATTGGCAGAAAGTTTGTAATCCGGAGTATCATCATCATCCAAATAGTCGCTCATATCAAAATCATCGCGGCTATCGTCATTCTCCGACTCATGCTCTTGTTCATCTTCATAAGTATCACTTTCATCCTGATCTGCCCCTTCTTCGAGAGCCGGATTTATTTCCATCTCCTCCTTAATGCGTTGGTCAAGCTCCATAGTCGGAACTTGCAACAACTTCATCAGTTGTATTTGTTGCGGTGAAAGCTTTTGTAAAAGCTTTTGACTCATTGATTGCTTCAGCATCTTCTACCTTCTTTTAACCCCTCTTCAAATAAACGATCATTATGTATCCTCTCTATGTGCTACAAGTTAAAAATTATGCCAAAGCGGAGCAAAACTATTTTCAAGAAATTCCTAAATCGTAATTAAAACTCAGCATTCAGCGGTGTACGTGGGAAAGGAATTACATCGCGAATATTCGACATGCCGGTTACAAACATCACCAATCGCTCAAATCCGAGTCCGAATCCAGCATGAGGACAAGTTCCAAACTTCCTGGTCTCCAAATACCACCACAATTCCTCATGAGGCACATGAAATTCATCACACTTCTTTAATAACATATCATAACGCTCTTCACGCTGGCTGCCACCAATTATTTCGCCAATTCCGGGGGCTAAAACATCCATTGCAGCTACCGTTTTGCCATCTTCATTCAAACGCATATAGAAAGCTTTTATAGCTGCCGGATAATTGATGAGTATTACTGGCTTATTGAAGTGTTGCTCTACCAAATAACGCTCGTGTTCACTCTGTAAATCGATTCCCCATTCTACCGGATATTTGAACTTACCTTTTTTATAGGGCTTACTATCTCTTAATATCTGAATGGCTTCGGTGTAAGTAAGTCGCTCGAATGGATTTTGACTAACAAAGCTCAAACGCTCGCGCAAAGCCATCGCATTTCGCTCATTTTCAGGCTTTAACTTATCTTCATTTCGCTCCCGTTCTTCCAAAAATTCCAAATCATCATTGCAATGTTCGAGGGCATAAGCACAAAGGAATCGCAAGAAGTCTTCTGCCAGATTCATGTTCGACTGAATATCAGCAAATGCCACTTCTGGCTCTATCATCCAAAACTCAGCGAGATGTCGAGAAGTGTTGGAGTTTTCAGCCCTGAAAGTTGGGCCGAAAGTATAAACCTTGCCCAAAGCCAAAGCCGCGAGTTCGGCTTCCAACTGTCCACTAACGGTAAGATTAGTTACTTTTCCGAAAAAATCTTCCGAAGTATTGATGCTACCATCTTCATTCTTTGGCGGGTTAGCAAGATCGAGTGTGGTAACCCGAAACATTTCGCCAGCGCCTTCTGCATCAGAACCTGTAATAATAGGAGTGTGCATTACAAAGAAACCGCGATCGTTAAAATATTTGTGCGTGGCATAAGCCATAGCATGACGCATTCTGAAAACAGCACTAAATGTGCTAGTTCTGAATCTCAAATGCGCTTTTTCTCTCAGAAACTCGAGACTATGACGTTTCATTTGGATCGGAAATTCATCCGGATTGGCTTCACCCAAAATTTCCAATTGCTTCACTTGTACTTCGGTTTCTTGTCCTTTTCCCTGAGACTCAACTAGGGTGCCGATAATTCTAACAGCCGCACCGGTATTGAGTTTTTTCAATAACTCATCTTCAAAATCTCCAAGCTTTACAACTGCCTGAAGGTTTTTTATAGTAGAGCCGTCATTAATGGCTATAAACTGATCATTGCGAAAGGTTCTTACCCAACCACAAACAGTAACTTCCATTCCCGCCTTGCTGCGGTCTAGTAGATCGTTGATTACGTGCGTTCTCATGAATATTCAAAAAGGACTGCAAAGGAACGGAAAATTTGCTCCTCAGAGAAGCATCATTGCGCTCTTGGAGCGGAAGCTCCATCCGTTTCTATTACTCCGTCCCTTAAACGCACGGTTCTGCGGGTGAATTTGGCAATATCCTCTTCGTGAGTAACTATGATAATGGTGTTTCCGTTGGAATGAATTTTATCAAAAAGCTCCATAATCTCAAAGGAGGTTTTGGTGTCGAGATTACCGGTAGGCTCATCTGCCAAAATAATGGTTGGATTATTCACCAATGCCCTTGCAATGGCCACACGTTGACGTTGACCTCCGCTTAACTCATTAGGATTATGATGCATCCTGTCTCCCAATCCAACTTGATTGAGCACTTCTTTTGCCCTTTCAACGCGTTCAGCTTTTGGAAACCCAGCGTAAATGAGCGGTAATGCCACATTGTCGAGGGAAGTATAGCGAGGTAACAAGTTGAAAGTTTGAAAAACGAAACCGATTTCCTTGTTCCGAACTTGAGCCAATTCATTGTCGCTCAATTGACTAACATCTGGGCCATTTAGCCAATAACTCCCTGAACTAGGCGTATCGAGACAGCCCAAAATATTCATCAAAGTCGATTTTCCTGAACCCGAAGGTCCCATCAGCGCCAAGTATTCATTGCGCTCTACGGTCAAACTAACCCCATCCAAGGCTCGCACTTCCTGATTGCCAATCGAGTAAATTTTTCGAATATTCTCAGTTCGGATCAATTTTTCCATTGAAGCAAAGATAAGGGCTGCAATCTGCTAAGGCCGTGAAAAGAAAGAAATTCTTTGTTAAAATAGGATGAGCGGCTCTATGATTCCTGAATCGGCAGATTAATTTGATACAAATATCGCTTGCATTTAAATCAACATACTACTTCTCGAAAGGACTTTTTATCCAAGACTTGTGACTTCAACATCTAAAGCGATTTCGCCAGGCTTCCTCAACAATGAAAAATATAACTTTTTACCTTGATTTTTCTTGTCATTTATAAGAAATGGCATGAGCTGATCTTCGGTGTATGAAGGTAATGGCCCATAAAAATGTTGGATGAGCTCCTCTACTTCTGCCAAGATTTCATCAGAACAAATACCCATTTGCTGTGCAATTCGAGTTTCTGCTCTCAAGCCATGAGCAACAGCGTCTCCATGACTCAAAGGGCTGGATTCATTCATAAAAAGCGACTCCAAAGCATGTGCAATACTATGTCCAAGATTCAGTTTTTTCCTTTCATTTTGCTCTAAAGGATCGCTTAAAACTACGTCTTCCTTTATTCTCAAACTCGGCTCAATCAAGTCTTTGATGGAAAGCCGGTTCAGTATTTTTATCGCTTTAATCTTTTTCCAGTGATCGTCTCCTTTAATTAGAGCATGCTTAATCATTTCGGCAAATCCGCTCCTCAGCTCCGATTCAGCAAGAGTTTTGAGAAAAAATGGATCCACAAAGGTGTACTGTGCAGCAGAAAATGTTCCGATGATGTTTTTGTTTTGGTCTAAATCAATCCCGGTTTTGCCTCCAATTCCTGCATCTACCATGGCAAGTAATGAAGTTGGAATATTAATAAATGCGATGCCGCGTTTATACGTACTCGCCACAAATCCTCCTAAATCGCAAACTACTCCGCCACCTAGATTTATAAATAGACTTTTTCGATCAGCTCTTTGTTCCAAAAGGCTTTGCCAAAGGCCAACAGCAATTTTGATGTCTTTGCTTTCTTCTGAGGCCGGCACTTCAAGTAAGGAGGCATTCCCCAAAATCGGATAAGTCTCGGCTAGTAATGGCCAGCAATGTTGGATGGTATTTTCGTCGCAAAGCACAAAAATGGAGGATGCCGCTTCCAATGCTTCTTGAAGAACATCGAGCGGAGTCTTTACATCAAATATTATGGTAGGCTTAATTCGCATTTTGAGAGGAAGATGAAAAGGAATGTTTTAGCAACAAGGTGTAAATTCAGAGCATGAAAGAGAGCGGAGAGTGGATTGTTGAATACATTAACACTCCAGCATCATCAATCCTCATTTTTAGAAGATTCCCCAATAAAGTAATCTTTCTTGCTTTTAAAAAGTACATTAAACGTAGTAAGCGAGCCATAAATACGGGTAATGTATTGCTGCAAATTCACCTTTTCTTCATCATTCAGCTTGGCATTACTGTTGATTTGTTGTTCCATAACCCGAATCCTGTCGCGGAGCATCACTATTTTATGGAAAAAGGTTTCAATCGGAATTTCCTTTGCTTTCAGAGAAGTATCAGCAGGTTGAAGAATCATTGTCCCACCATCCCATTTGTCGCCTAAATCAACAATTTCACTAACATCATAATATTGATCGAAAACGTTTTGAACGGCATCAATTACATCGACTAACGTTAAGGATTTATCAATAATAACAGGCTCTTCCAGCATTTGCATCCCATCAAATTCCTTAGCTATTTCTTTTTCGCCTTCATTTCTGAAGTAAACGCGATATACATCCTCGTCATACCCAAATATCACCCCTTCTCCGAATTTTGGATGATTAACTTTAGCACCAAGTCCTAGTTTCATGATTAATAGCTTATTAGGTTTATAAATTATCCTTGAGTTTGCTTTTCGAATATCGGATATTTTTTAAAATAATTTCAACATTGTTTTTTGGCTGTATTAATCGAAGAAAAACCGAAGAACCAAGCACTTGATCGCTATGTCGCTTTTTGATTTCATAATCCCAAATCCCCTGATTGTAAGTTAATTCTAAATGACCTGTTGTTTGTGTCCAATATTTTTTTATTATCTTAGTACTCTATGAAAGGATTGTTCTCAAAATTAGGGTTTGTTGTAGGAGTTTTTCTTGCACCCCTAGCCGGTTCTTATTTTTCTATGTCAGCTCAAGTGCCTTTTAACGGCATGTATGTAGAAGAAATTCCCATTCCAGCGGCAATTCTCCCCACTATTAATGGAGTTCTTCCAGGAGCACGCGCTTATCAAGTGTTCGTTTGCACCAACGAACCTTTTTGGGAATTGCAGGCTATGTTTGGCTATAACACCTATCCTTTAGACCTTGTGCCGCAAGGTGGGGCAACTTTCTATCAAAACTCTTTTGGAGGGCCAACTTCGGTGCAAGTAAATGCTGCCTTCTTCCCTTTTATACCGGCATTACAATATGATTCATTTGCAACTATTGGTAGAACAAATAATACAAATAACACCCTTCAAATCATAACTGACCCAACGCTTCCTTTTTATTGGTATGATAATTTTGAAAATAATGGGGGTGGAATGCTTTTTAATGACGTAGTGGGAACTTCTTTCATTGTAGCTGTTAACCGCAGCGGACCGGGTCCTTTTACAGATCAAAATATTCCTGATGCAAATAATAACATTCGAATTTTTCAGCTTGTTACTGATGGCATTTTTACAGGCCACGTTAATTTGCAATTCAGAAGGTTAAATGCAGATTATTCCACTTTCCTACCTGTGCAATCTGCTAATTTCTATGATGTATTTATGACTAATACTCCGGGTACTCTTGATATTCCTTGCAACTTGCTTTTCCTTCCTGTTGGAATAACTCATTTTACTGCTGAAGCTTCTGGCCCAAATGTTAACGTCCTATGGATTACTGAATCTGAAGTAAATAATGATTACTTCACTGTAGAACGCTCTAAAGATGGTCACAATTTTGAGGTGGTAACTAATATGCCCGGTGCCGGAAACTCAAGCATACAGCGCAATTACAGTACTATCGACAATAAGCCTTATGAAGGGCTAAGCTATTACCGTTTAAAGCAAACAGATTTCAATGGAGATTTTGAATACTCTGATATTCAATCTGTTGAATTCCATACTCCGCTGGGTGGTTTCGATCTTTATCCAAATCCAACCTCAGGTACAGAAGTTTATTTACAAGGCAGAACAGATCAACTGCAAGCTTATCGCTTATTTGGTCCTGATGGCAAAATGCTTCTTGAAAGACGCACCAATGGTGAGCCTTTTTACGGAATGGAAATCGAAAAACTCAACCTCCCTGCCGGAATGTATGTTTTTGAATTCATTCGTTTAAATGGTGAAAGCCTTAGAGAGAAACTTGTCGTGCAATAATGCTCCTGGCGCATTTGATCTTACTTTTGCGTTACTACTCGCTTCTTCGTGGCAATTCTGAATCTAGATAAAAGGGCAAATTGCACCTTGCATTGAAAATTCAGCAGACCAGCACACAGGGTGCAAAGATCCTGTAAAGGTCAAAAGCAGATTCTCGGGAATTATTGTTTCAGTTAAAATGCATCTCTTGACCAAGTTTTAGAAATGCTAATTCAGCATTGGCTAATCAAGGCAGCAGTTCAGCATGTAAATCATAATGCCCGGCTCCCGTAATTTTTACTCTACAAAAATCGCCTAAGCGCAAATATGTCTGGTCATTCATAGGAATCAGTACTTCATTGTCTACTTCTGGAGAATCAAACTCCGTGCGCCCTACATATTGATTGCCCTCGATCCTGTCAATTAAAACCTTGTATTCTTTGCCAATTCTGCCTTCGTTCAATTCTAATGAGATGTGTGATTGAGCTTCCATTACAGCCTCTGCTCTTTCTTTCTTCACTTCCATTGGCACATCATCATTTAACTTAAATGCAGAGGTGTCTTCTTCATGGCTATAGGTGAAAATCCCCAAACGGTCAAATCGGCTATTTTGAACCCAACTTAACATTTCCTGAAAATCTTCCTCCGTTTCACCAGGAAATCCGGAAATTAATGTAGTTCTCAATGCAATTCCAGGAACCTTTTTTCTGATTTCAGAAATAAGTACATCGCTCTTTTCACGGGTAATTCCTCGCTTCATTGACTTCAGCATCTTGGTAGTTGCATGTTGCAAAGGCATGTCAAGATACTTGCAAATATTATCGCGTTCATTCATTACATCGAGTACTTCCATCGGAAATCCTGAAGGAAATGCATAATGTAAACGAATCCATTCAATACCATTTACATCACTCAACCTTCTGAGCAAATCGGCTAGTTTACGCTCCTTATAAAGATCCAAACCGTAGTAAGTCAAATCTTGCGCAATCAAAATCAATTCCTTAGTTCCTTTGGCAGCAAGATTCGAAGCTTGGGCAACTAAATCTTCCATCGGAGTACTTCTGTGCTTGCCTCTCATCAAGGGAATGGCACAAAATGAACAAGGCCGATCGCAGCCCTCAGCAATCTTGAAATAAGCATAATGAGCAGGAGTAGTTAAAAGTCGCTCCCCCACTAACTCATGCTTGTAATCGGCCTTTAAGGTTTTAAGTAAGCGAGGCAAATCTCGTGTTCCAAAATAGGCATCCACCTCGGGGATTTCCTTTTCCAAGTCATCCTTGTATCGCTCTGACAAACAGCCAGTTACATATAGTTTGTCCACAGCTCCGGCCTTTTTAGCTTGAGCATATCGTAAAATCGTATTAATACTCTCTTCTTTAGCGTTGTCAATGAATCCACAAGTATTGATTATCACAATAGCTGCATCATCATCCGCAGATTCATGATGCACATCAAACTTATTGGCTTTGAGTTGGGCCATCAATACTTCAGAATCATAAAGATTCTTAGAACAGCCCAGGGTCACCACATTGACCTTGTTTTTACGAAGCGTTTTAGTGCGCATGAAATTAATTGAAGAGAGAATCTACAAATTCGTGTTTATTGAAAACCTGAAGGTCTTCGATGCGCTCGCCAACACCGATGTATTTCACCGGAATCTTGAACTGGTCTGAAATACCGATTACCACTCCGCCTTTTGCAGTGCCGTCGATTTTAGTGAGAGCAAGGGCAGTAACATCGGTAGCAATCGTAAATTGTTTGGCTTGTTCTATAGCATTTTGTCCGGTTGAACCGTCCAGAACCAACAAAACCTCATGAGGAGCATCAGGCAAAACCTTTTGCATCACACGTTTGATTTTGCTCAATTCGTTCATGAGATTAACCTTATTATGCAGTCGCCCGGCAGTATCTATTATTACGATATCAGCTCCCTGAGCCACACCGGACTGAAGAGCATCAAAAGCAACAGAAGCAGGATCGGCGCCCATTCCCTGTTGAACAAGAGGAACTCCGGCACGTTCTGACCATATTTTTAACTGATCCACTGCAGCAGCGCGAAAAGTATCAGCCGCACCCAAGACCACTTTTTTACCGGCTTTCGTAAACTGATATGCCAGTTTGCCGATGGTGGTTGTTTTTCCAACACCATTTACACCAACAACCATAATTACATACGGGCCTTCCACTTTAGGGATTTCGAATGAGGTTGTATCAATGGCGCCGCTATTTTCAAGTAAGGCGGCTATTTCTTCTTTAAGGATGGAGTTCAGTTCGTCGGTGCTTACATATTTGTCACGATTAACCCTTTGCTGAATTCGCTCAATAATTTTGAGCGTTGTTTCAACACCAACATCAGAACTAACGAGCACTTCCTCGAGATTATCGAGGACTTCATCATCAACCTTACTTTTTCCGGCAATCGCTCTAGAAATTTTCTGGAAAACACTTTGCTTCGTTTTTTCCAGTCCTTTATCGAGCGTTTGCTTTTCCTCTTTGGAGAATAAACGTTTAAAAATATTCATGTTACTATACTAACAAAAAAAAGGCTTTTCCCTTTATTGGAAAAGCCTTCTGATATTCCTTAGAAGGACATTCTCTTAGCTATTGGCAAACCAGTCCTTAACTTTGTCATTATGAACAATCTCTTCTTTGAAGGTATAAGAACCGGTTTTATCGGACTTTACCATCTTGATCACCTTGGAGTGTTGCTTGCTGCTAATATTTTGCAACGATGCTACGGTCTTCTTAGCCATGGTTTCTTAATTATTTGATCTCTTTGTGAATAGTCTGACGCTTCAGAATCGGATTGTACTTCTTAATTTCCATACGATCCGGAGTATTTTTGCGGTTCTTAACCGTTACGTAGCGGGAAGTGCCTGGCATACCAGACGTCTTGTGCTCTGTGCACTCCAGAATAACCTGGATCCTGTTTCCTTTCTTAGCCATTTCCTTATTGCCCTTTTGAGGGCTGCAAATATAATACGAATTTCCTTAATTCCCCAAAAGTATTTATTCATTTCCCTGTTAACGTTTAGATGTGGATAATGGAATTACCCTTTGAGCGTTGATTCATAAGGCTGTCCTTACCTTTGAAAATTCATCAGGAATAGGCCGGGAGCCGATATGGCGAAAGGAAATACACTCAAAAATCAGGAAAAAAAAGACCCTGAGCCCAAAGCTAAGGAAGCAAACAAAACTAAAGAACCTAGTGGCTCTGGCGGTTTCAAAGCGTTCTTGGCCAATGAACGCGTAAAAAGAATTACCGGTTTTTTGATGATCGTTTTTTCTGTTTTCCTGCTTATTTCCATCAGCTCATATCTTCTCACATGGAAACATGATCAGGTTTTACTCGACATGGACAGCTCTGCTACTGCATCCAGCACAGAATTTCGATTTCAAAACACGCTGGGTAGATCCGGTGCTGTATTAGGCCGCATTTTTGTTCATTATTGGTTCGGACTTTCAGCCATCGCTATTCCCTTTCTTATTTTCATTTTCGGAGTTAAAGCAATGTTGGGAAAATACTTGCTCCCTGCTGGAAAAACGCTGCGTTGGTCTTTATTGTTCATGATTTGGCTCTCTCTGACCATGGCGCTTATTACCACACATTACGAAATTGGATCTGATGGATTTGAGCATCCTTTTTGTGGCGAATGTTTGGGCGGATTTCTTGGTTTCAAACTATTCCTTTGGCTTCGGGATTATATAGGAATTTTAGGAGTTTCATTGCTCTTGCTGAGTGTGGCCGTGGTGTTTATTATGTACAACTTCAATCCTGACCCCGGCGTTCTTCTCGAAAAACTTAAAAATCTTTTTCCGAAAAGAGAAAAAAACGCAGCGGATGAAGAGGAAGAAGAGGAAGAAGATAATGATAGGCCTAAAAATATCATAATCAGCAAATTACCGGAAGAAGAAGAAGCGGAAGAACCTGAGGATCTTTCGGATGAAGAACTAGAGGAGATCAGCCTTAAACAAGAGCCCGAAGAAGCCCCGTTCTTCATGGTGGATGAAGAATTGTCTGTACAACAAAATCCAGCTGAAATTGAATTAGAATCTGCGGAAATTCCTCTTGAAACGATTCCTCCATTCAGTTTCGACCTCAGCACTTCTGAAGGTGGTCTTGAAATGGAAATTGAAGAAGCCAGCCCCGAAACTGAACTTTCCGAGGGTCAATTGGAAAACCTTTCTCAGGAATTTGGCGAGTATGACCCTACCCTTGATTTATCACGGTATGAACTTCCAACCATCGAACTTCTGGAAGCACACGGCAGCGGGACCTCTCAAATCGATAAAGAAGAACTGGAGACCAACAAGAACAAAATTGTTGAAACCCTCAATAATTATAAAATCGAAATTGCCAGAATTAAAGCTACCATTGGCCCAACAGTAACCTTGTATGAAATAGTTCCGGCACCGGGAGTGAGGATCAGCAAGATTAAAAATCTGGAAGACGACATTGCTTTGAGCTTGTCGGCCCTCGGCATCCGTATTATAGCACCAATTCCCGGCAAAGGCACCATTGGTATTGAGGTTCCAAACTCCAAACCGGATATTGTTAGCATGCGTTCATTGATTGCAGCCGATAAATTTCAAACCAGTGATGCCGCTCTTCCAATAGCGATGGGAAAAACCATTTCGAATGAAACCTTTGTTGCTGATTTAACCAAAATGCCTCACTTGCTTATGGCAGGTGCTACCGGCCAAGGTAAATCGGTTGGCCTGAATGCTATTTTAGTTTCATTACTTTATAAAAAGCATCCATCACAAATAAAGTTTGTGCTAGTGGATCCTAAAAAGGTGGAGCTCAGTCTATTTAATAAAATCGAACGGCATTTTCTCGCCAAACTGCCTGATGAAGCGGAAGCAATTATTACCGATACGAGCAAAGTGGTAAAAACCCTGAACTCATTATGTTTGGAAATGGACGATCGCTATGAGTTGCTCAAAAATGCTCACGTTAGAAACATTAAAGAATACAATGCCAAGTTTGTAAAACGAAGACTCAGCCCTAATGATGGTCATCGTTTTATGCCCTATATCGTGCTGGTAGTGGATGAGTTTGCCGACTTAATTATGACTGCCGGAAAGGAGGTTGAAACTCCAATTGCCCGACTTGCACAATTAGCTCGAGCCATTGGAATTCATTTGATTATTGCCACCCAGCGGCCATCTGTGAATATTATTACAGGTACCATTAAAGCCAATTTCCCTGCCAGAGTGGCATTTAGAGTAACATCTAAAATTGACTCCCGCACAATTCTCGATACGGGTGGTGCAGAGCAATTGATTGGGCGTGGTGATATGCTTTACTCAACGGGCAACGATCTTATTCGCATCCAGTGCGGATTTGTAGATACGCCAGAAGTAGATGCTATTTGTGATTTTGTAGGCAGTCAACAAGGTTATCCTACTGCCTATCTCTTGCCAGAAGTGGCAGATGAAACAAGTGCTGAAATGAACAGTATTAATGAGGCAGATCGGGATGAATTATTCGAAGAAGCTGCCAGAATTATTGTGATGCATCAGCAGGGCTCTACTAGTTTATTGCAACGCAAACTTAAATTGGGTTATAATCGAGCAGGTCGATTAGTTGACCAACTCGAAGCTGCCGGTATTATTGGTCCATTTGAAGGTAGTAAGGCCAGAAAAGTACTTATTCCAGATGAAATAAGTTTGGAACAATTCTTGCGAGGGACGCTGTAATCGTGAACATGAATATGAAACCAATGTTGAAGAACCTCAGTGCATGGATGGGTATAACCCTCCTAAGTTTATCTGCAAGCTCCGTTTTTGCTCAAGATTCGAAAAAGATTCTTGATGAACTCAGTGTAAAAGCAAAATCTTATTCTACTGTAAGTGCTGAATACTCTTCTCGCCTACTCGACAAACAGAGTTCGGTTGACCTTACAGAAAAGGGGTCCATTAAGGTTAAAGGAAATAAATACAATCTGGACTTACCTTCTTACAATGTTATTTCTGATGGCGTAACAGTTTGGACTTACGAAAAGGAGAATAATTCCGTTTTCATCGACAACCTTGCTGATATGGGCAATGACGGTATGAATCCTAATGAAATGTTCCGAATTTGGGAAAAAGGATTCCGTCATGAGTATAAGGAAACAAAGACTGAAGGAGGCAAACCTTACTATGTAATTAATCTGTATCCAACAGACCCAAAAGGAAAGCCTTATCACACTATTGAAATGATGGTTGATAAAACTAAAATGGAGCTTTATTCTGTTAGAGTGATGAACCGTGACGGTAGCGAAGTGAGCTATTTACTCAAAGCTTTTACTCCAAACAAAGAAATTGCAGATACTGTTTTTAAATTCGACAAGACCAAATACCCGGGTGTTGAAGTAGTGGACAATCGACTATAACATATTTCTCCAAAATATTTAAGGGCTGGATCAATTGCGATGCAGCCCTTTTTATTTGGAGTGATACTTAGGATATAGAATGGACCGAACAGAAATAGGCTCAATCATAAAACCTCCATCATTTCCTCCATCCTTATTCCTCTTGAACCTTTCAGAAGTATGAGAGATCCAATTATCGGGTGTTCCTTAAAATAATTGCGTGCTTCCTGCACATTCATGAATGCCTGAAAATTGAATTTAGAAGATGCAGATTTGAACGCTTGCCCAACTGTGCATCCTTTTAAGCCAAGCTTTTCGCATAAATCTAGAATTCCAATATGTTCAATTGCTTCTGCATCGCCCATCTCGAGCATATCACCTATCATAAAAAACGCCGAAACGCCGGGCTGTGCTGCAAGATTTCTAAGTGCCTCCTCCATACTGCTGGGATTAGCATTATAGGCATCAAGAATGATTTCGTTCTTCCCAGTATTTACCCATTGTGAGCGATTATTGCCAGGAGTGTATAATTCAATTGCATTTACAATTTGGTCAGAATTTATATCAAAATGCAAGCCCACAGCTATTGCACATGCCACGTTATGCAAATTATAAGCACCAGCCAGTTTTGTAGCAATTGGTTTTTGGTCTTTTCCTTCACAATTCCAAGCTACATTGATTGTTTTGTGATTGGAGTTGAGCCACACTCCTATTTCAGTATCTTTTGGTCCGAATAATATAGTTTTCAGCCCTTTAGCAAGATCAACCATGTCTTGTAAATAAGCATTAACGAAAGCTAAGCCATCCTTTTCTCTGAGGTGATTATTAATTTCATTAAGTGCAATTCGCACACCTTCAACATTTCCAAAGCCTTCCAAATGATCTTTGCCAGCATTGGTGATTAATCCAAAATCAGGATCTGAAATACTGCAGAGCTCTTCGATTTCACCAATATGATTAGCCCCTAGTTCAATAACAGCGATTTCACAATCCTGCGGAATCATCAAAATAGAAAGTGGAACACCTATATGATTATTGAGGTTTCCCGGAGTAGCAAATACCCTATACTTTTGTTTCAATACATCGCGAACCAGCTCTTTTGTTGTTGTTTTACCGTTAGAACCCGTTATGCCGATAAATGGTATTTTGAGTTCTTTGCGATATGCTTTTGCCAATTCCTGAAGAATGCGAAGTACGTCATGAACCACAATCATTCCAGGCTCACCAAGAAGTGCATCGTCATCAACTACCGCCGCGATGGCACCATCAGCCAGCGCTTTTTCGGCAAAAGCATTGGCGTCAAAATGGGGTCCTTTAAGGGCGAAGAATAGATCGCCACTTTTAATTTTCCTTGTATCAGTGCATACGCTGCGATTCTTGAGATACAGTTCTAATAATCCTTCTGGAAGCATGCTCAAAAATACAAAGCCGGAAGCATAGCCCATTATAAAATGTGCAGAAAAGCAAAAGACCGCCTGATTGGGCGGTCTTTTGAAAATATTTTGAAAGGATTATTTCTGTGAGAATCCAACAGGACTTCCAACACGCACCATTGCGCAACGGAAACCTAGAGTTGCAGTGGACTGACGCTCATCAAGGAAACGACGTGTTCCTGGCACGAGCCAATAAGCGCGATCCTGCCAAGAACCACCTTTGTAAACGCGTGCCCTGTTATTTACAAGCGACGTTTTGCTCCACTCATACATACGGTTGTCATTTGCTTCAAACGAGGCATCTTCATAATAGATACTCGATTCAAAATCACCATCACGGTAGTCAATGTTCATTGATTTGCGGTAATTGCGACGGTCAATATTCTCAGCCACCGAAACATCACGCATTTTCAGTTCACCTGGAGTATGAAGGATGTATTCTGAAATACCATCACGCAAATCAGGAGCAACATAAGAATCTGAACCAACAATAAGGTCCATACCTTCTTGAATTCGCTGATTTGCTTCCTCTTTGCGATTGTCTTTCAAATCCGCTTTTGCTTGTTCAACAAGTGCATTCAGATTATCAATAAGGTTGATATCCACATCACTTAGTTGTCCTTCTTTCAATTTACGGTATTCTTTGAGATAATATTCTACCCCTTCAATATCGTAAACAACGTAGTCGTACTTATCATCGATAGCACCTTCACTATTGAGCACTTTGGTTTGAAAAACGTTACCACGGAATGGTCGGAATTCATTCTTATCTTCAGCAGATAGTGGACGGAAAACGTCCATTACCCATTCTGAAACGTTACCAGACATGTTATACAATCCGTAGTCGTTTGGAGCATACTGATAAACAGGAGCGGTTACGTCGGCATTATCATTTAATGCTCCAGCAATACCCATGTAGTCACCTCGACCACGAACAAAGTTTGCATTGATCTGTCCATAAAATTTGCCACCTGCTTTATCATTACGAACATAGTGACCATTCCAAGGGTAGGTTTTACGATCGGTAATTAACTCTTGGAAAGAATTTCCAATTAATCCAAGGGCAGCATATTCCCATTCAGCTTCGGTTGGGAGTCTGAAGCGTGGAAGAAGTATACCATCTTCCATTCTAACATTTCGATATCCTGAACCATTAGGATTCAAATCCTGAATACCATCAGAAGCTTTGTCGCCTTCGTATTGTCCAGCAAAATAAGAATCTGTAGAGAAGTGATCCTCATCTACCTGCCCAGTAGGATTGTGATTTAAAAGACCTTCGCGAATAAGAATAAGCTCATTAACGCGATCACCTCGCCAAGCGCAGAAATCGTTTGCTTGCAGCCAGTTTACGCCTACCACAGGGTAATCAGCGTAAGCAGGGTGGCGCAAATAGTATTCTACATAAGGTTCGTTGTAAGCCACTTTAGATCTCCAAACAAGAGTGTCAGGAAGAGCATTACTATAAATTTCGGGGTAAGAATCACCGTAGATTCTCTTCAGCCAATACAGGTATTCTGTCCAGTTATGGTTGGTTACTTCTGTTTCATCCATATAAAATGAAGAAACAGTAACTGTGCGAGGAACGTTGTTCCAATCAAAGGTAACATCGTCTTCTACGCGCCCCATAGTGAAGGATCCACCTTCAATGAGTACGAGTCCGGGGCCAGTTTCCTGATCAACGAAGGGTACTTTCTCGAATCCGCCATTTTTGGGGTCGTTGTAAGCCCATCCAGTTGCGCCAGAGCGCTCTTTTCCGCAAGAAGCGAAAAGCGCAGAACCCGCAAGAAGCAGCAGGAGGGTTTGTTGGCTCAATCCTTTCATGATTTCCTTGGTTTAAAAAGGTTTCCTAAAGGTTTAAAAATTGCAATAATTAGAATGAAGGACAGCTAATAGAGCGGAACTTCTTTCTTTTTGGTCGGCAGTCGAACTGAATCGTCATTGAAACTTCATGTGATCCTGCTGTGGCCGGCGTCAAATCAGACACAGTAACATCATAGCTGTAGCCAAAGCGAATAACATCCGTTTGAATACCTATGAGGGCAATGAAGCTATCATTAAAACGATACCATATTCCACCCACCAGTGGTCCCTTATTAACGTATAATCCGATATTAAGTTGCTGAAATTCTCCTTGACGTCGATATAAAATGTTAGGCGAGATGTTTGATTCACTGTAACGACGGCGCTTATCTATAGGAATTACCGCTCCGGCATGACCCGTAAATTTCATTGGAAGCGGACTATTTCCAACAATAAGAGACTCATTAGGCTCCGTTAAATGGTGAACAGCAACACCAACATAATAAACTTCACTAAATCCTAGGAGACCGGCGGAAAAATCGACGTTAGAAACGGTTCCGCCGCGAGGAATATCCTGAGTTTCATAGATAAACCCTTTACGGGGATCAATCATATCACCAAAAGTTAATTTACTCCAATCCAATGATTTTTGGAAATAAGTAGCCTGAAATCCAGCTTTCAATGAAAATTTTCTTGAAATAGCCTGTTGATAGGAATAAATTCCACTGATAGTTGTGGTAGTTAATGTTCCTTTTCCAGCCCGGTCATTGGTAACTAAAAGCCCCAATCCACCGGAAATGGTTTCAACATGCTGATCGTAACTAGCACTGGTAGTTACAAAAGTACCGGTAAGCGCAGGCCACTGATTCCTGTAGTTCATTACAAGTCGTGGACAGCGAGCTGTGCCCGCAAAAGCAGGATTCAAATACAATGGGTTTGCATAAAACTGAGTGAACTCAGGGTCCTGGGCCTTTGTTTCAATACTGTTCAATGTCAGTACTGATACACCGATCCCCATCCAGGCCAGGAAATTCCTTATCCGCATAGATATGGTTTTAACGCACAATGAAACAACAATAATACGACTTTTTCAACAAGTCCAATTTTCTTTGACCCGCAATAGTAAGACCAAAGTATCGTTTACTTTGTTGCTTCGACCAACGAACAACGTATCATTATGACCTTTAATTGCAGAGCGATAATCATTTTTCTTGCTGTATTTCAGTCCGTTAACTCATTTTCTCAGAATCAATCTTCTGAGCTTATAAAATTGAGTTGGGCCCAAAATGCCGCAAATAATTTTTCATCAAGGACTTATTTCAAAGATGCAATTCGTTCAGAAAAACATTTCGGACTGCCTCTTTTTGGCAAAAATTATGCTCTCGATGGCCAATTTAGGAGTTTTACTGCTGAAATAAAAGTGATAAAAACGTCTAGTTTGGGTGAAATGAACATTCATTCATCTCAAATCCAACAAATAAGTTCAGAATTTGAAATTGACGCAAGTCTGAAATACGGCGCAAAAGAGGCTTACGGAACCGTTACGGTTTTTCCATTTCGGAAAAATGCAAAAACAGGGCAAATCGAAAAACTCGATGAGTTTGAACTCATAACCTCCGCTGAACGTGGCTCCAAGCCAAAAATTAACAACAGAGCCACCGCAGATCATAGCGTACTTCAAAATGGAACTTGGTATAAAATTGCTATCGATAAAGATGGAATCTACAGAATAGACAAAACTTTGCTCGACCAGCTTGGAATAAACACAGCAGAGCTCAATCCAAGTCAATTAAATATTTACGGGAATGGTGGGCAGCAAATTCCATATAAAAACAGTGAATTCAGGCATGATGATTTAGTTTTGAATCCGATACTGGCCATCGGCGAAAATGATGGTGAATTTGATGCCGGAGATTATTTTCTTTTCTATGGAAAGGGCGCAGATAGTTGGAAACGTGCAAGTGAAACCGACAACTTCAACCCCCTGCTTTCTGACCACTTCGTTCATCAAAAACACTTCTACTCGGATTCAGCCTATTATTTCATCAGAATAGATGATGAGTTGGCATCCCGAATTCAGACCAACAACTCTGTAAGCGATCTCTCCAATTATGAAGTAACGAGCTTTCAGGATAGAGCTTATATTGAAAATGACCAAGTGAATTTTGTGAAGTCAGGAAGGAACTTTTTTGGAGAAAACTTCTTCGATAATACCTTGAATTATACTTTCAATTTCAGCATGCCTGATGCCCTTCCTTTGCCTGCAATGCTAAGAACCAGAGTGGCAGGACGCACCATAGGGGCAGCGGATGAAAGCTTCTTCACATTCACGGTTGATGGCACTTCTTCTGTGATCGACATATTGGGAACCTCCACCGGAAGCACTGCTGACATAGCTAAACTTGGTTTTAGAGCATTTGAATTTACCCCCAATGATGGTAACGTTGCCGTAAATGTATCCTTCAGCAAAGCCAATGCTGAAGCAGAAGGTTGGCTTGATTATATTGGCATTTCCTTGAGTCGCAATCTCAAAATGTCGGGTAATTTCTTACCGTTCAGAGATACCTTGTCTGCGGCCCCAGGCAGGATTTCCGAATTCATCCTCAGCAATGGCAATTTAGTATCTGACATTTGGGAAATTACTGATCCAACCCAAGCTTCCCGCATAGGATATACATTGCAAAACGGGGAATGTCGCTTTAGACTACCTACAGAAACCACAAGAGAATTTGTGGCTTTTAACAACTCATCTATAAAAAACCCTCGAGCAGTTGGACCAGTTCCAAATCAGGATCTGCACTCATTGGCGGGAATTGATATGGTAATTGTTTCTACTGCCGGTATAATGCCTGCTGCAACTGATTTGGCCGAACATCATGCTCAAGAAGGACGATCAGTTATAGTGGTTAGCCCAACGCAGATTTACAATGAGTTTTCCAGTGGAAACCGCGATGTGAGTGCTATCAAGATGCTCATGAAAATGCTTTACGACAGGGCCGAGGACGAAAGTCAGAAACCAAAACATTTGCTTCTTTTTGGCGATGGGAGCTTCAACAACAGAAGTTTCAACGGGGCCAATACCTTTAACATAATCACTTTTCAAAGCGACAATTCTATTTCACCAACGGCCTCTTATGTTTCGGATGATTATTTCGCTTTTTTGGATGATGACGAAAGTGATGCTATTCAGGACAAACTCGATATAGGCGTAGGTCGTTTGCCTGTTTCCTCCCTTGCACAAGCTCAGAGCATGGTTCGAAAAATAAAAAACTATACCGCTGCGAACAGTGGTTTTAATTTGAACCAAAATTGCGGTGATGGCAGCACTGGGTCAGTGTATGGAAGCTGGAGAAATACAGTGATTTTTGTTTCGGATGATCAGGATGGTAATGACAATGACGGAGTTACGCACATGCGCAATTCTGATGTTCATGCAGACTCTATCAATCTGAAATACAATGAATATGATATTGAGAAGATCTATCTCGATGCCTACACCCAGGAAATTTCACCCGGTGGAGAACGTTACCCGGAGGCAGAAGAATTGATAAAACGCAAAGTTCAAAACGGAGCTCTCATCGTAAATTATATTGGTCATGGCGGAGAGCGGGGCTGGGCTCATGAAAGAATATTAGACATACCCACCATCCAGAATTGGAGCAATTTTAATCGTTTGCCTCTTTTTATGACCGCCACTTGCGAATTGAGTCGTTACGACGATCCCGCATTTGAATCTGCAGGGGAACTTACCTTGTTAAATCCAAATGGGGGTGCAATTGCACTTTTAACCACTACCCGAATTGTGTTTTCTGGCTCTAATCAGCGATTAGGACGGGCTTTTTATAATGTAGCACTGGAAGATGAGACCATTCCTGACCTCACTTTAGGTGAAATTGCCAGAAGAACCAAGAACGATACTATTGCCCTGCTTTCTACAGAAAACATGCGGAATTTTAGCTTGCTAGGCGATCCTGCTCTCCAACTCGCCTATCCTAAATATGAAGTGTACACTACGCTCATTAATGGAAATACTGTGGAAGTTCAAGATACCGTGAGAGCATTACAGGAAGTGAGTATTAGCGGTTATATTGGCGATTATTCCGGAACTGTTTTGGAGAATTTCAATGGCTTTGTTTATCCTACTGTTTTCGATAAAAAGCAAGAAGTGGTTACGCAGAATAATGACAATCAGAATGGCCCCTATGTATTTGATACCTTTAAGAATATCATCTATAAAGGAAAAGCGAGTGTTGTGAATGGCTATTTCAATTTCAGCTTTATAGTTCCTCGAGATATAGCCTACGCCTTTGGCGAAGGCAGAATTAGCTATTACGCTGTTCAGGCTGAGGGCAATGACGATGCCCATGGATTTTCGGAAGAATTTGTAATTGGTGGATCCCTCACAGGAGCTGAATTGAACACAGAAGGTCCGACGGTAGAACTTTTTATGAATGATGAGCGTTTCGTTTCTGGCGGAATTACCTCTACCGATCCTATCATTTTTGCAAAAGTATTTGATGAAAATGGAGTGAATACGGTTGGAAATGGCATTGGTCATGATATTACTGGTGTGCTCGACAGCGAATCTGAAAATGCTATAATCCTGAATGATTATTACGAGTCAGATTTGGATACCTATAAAAGTGGCCAAGTACGCTATCAGCTTGAAGGTGTGGCGGATGGTCCACACACCCTTGATTTCAAAGTTTGGGACGTACATAATAACTCATCTTCCGAAACTATAGATTTTGTGGTTGCAAGCAATGAAGAGTTGGCTTTAGAGCATGTGCTCAATTACCCAAATCCTTTTACAACTCGGACTGAGTTCTTTTTTGAACATAATCAGGCCTGTGATCTTTTAGAAGTCAGACTGCAAGTTTTTACGGTTTCAGGGAAACTTGTTAAGACCTTTGATCGTACAGTGCTGACAGAGGGATACAGGTCAGAACCTATAGAATGGGACGGACTGGATGACTTTGGAGATCGACTTGCAAGAGGTGTTTACGTATATCGCCTAGATGTAAGAACTTCAGAAGGCAAGCAGGCCGAAGCTTTTGAAAAACTAGTGATCCTTAGATGATTACAATGATTGTGAATAATTTAGTATCTTTGCAACCCTCGAAAAACCGAACCATGTTCAATCGAATAGTATGGCTCTCAGCCGCCGCTTTATTGATTAATAACCCAATATCGGCGCAATTAACCAGCACTCAAGCTGCTACACAAACATTGCAGCTCAATACCATTACAACCGCTGTCCCATTTTTGCTGATCGCGCCTGATTCTCGTTCAGGTGGACTGGGAGATGCCGGTGTGGCTATTTCTCCTGATGCCAACGCCATTCATTGGAATCCAGCTAAATTGGCATTCACAGAAGAAGAATTTGAGATTTCATTATCCTACTCCCCTTGGCTTCCTGCTTTAGTTGACGACATGAATCTTGCCTATTTGAGTGGTTATAAGCGACTTAACGACAGACAAAGCTTCGGTGCCGCATTGCGATTTTTCTCGCTCGGAAACATCACGTTTACCGATGATCAGGGTACGGCAATTCGCGATTTCAAACCCAATGAATATAGTCTTGATGTTGCATTTGCTCAAAAATTATCGGATAATTTTTCAGGTGGTGTTGCTGCGAGATATATTCACTCCAATTTAACTGGTGGAACAAGTGTAGGTGGAGCCAATAGCAAACCTGGCCGTTCTGTTGCTGTGGATGTTTCGTTTTATTACGTGAATGATAAAATGCAATTAGGCAAGAAAGATGCGATTTTAGCTATAGGTGCCGACGTTTCGAATATTGGCGCAAAAATGTCATATACCGAAACGGCAAATCAAGACTTCATTCCAACCAATTTGCGTTACGGAACTGCATTAAGCATTTTGATGGATGACTATAACAAACTTACCCTTACGCTGGATGCAAATAAATTATTGGTGCCCACTCCTCCTGTTTATTTGAGGGATGAAGATGGACAGCCCGTGAGAGATCCTGACACCGGAGATTTTATAGTGGCTGCCGGTCGTAACCCTGATGTTGGTTTGGCTGCGGCAATGTTTGGTTCTTTTACTGATGCTCCTGGTAATGTTACCATTTTTGATGATGGCTCTGTGAGTGTTGAAAAAGGAAGTGTGTTGAAAGAAGAACTAAGAGAAATCAATCTCGGTGGGGGATTTGAATATGTGTATGATGATCAGTTTGCTTTTAGAAGTGGATATTTTTATGAGAACAGAACCAAAGGAAACCGACAGTTTATCACTTTAGGTGCGGGAATTAAGTACAATGTATTTGGTATTGATCTATCTTATTTGATCAGCACTACTCAGCAAAATCCACTTGCCAACACGTTGCGTTTCAGCTTAAGACTTTCTTTTGATTCTCTTAATGAGGCTGCTGAAAGCGACTAATAATGATGGACTTTCGAGTAGGATTTGGCTATGATGTTCATCAATTAAAAGATGGACATCCCTTTTGGCTTGGAGGCATTAAGATTGATCACGAAAAAGGAGCATTTGGTCACAGTGATGCTGATGTATTGCTCCATACTATTTGCGATGCTTTGTTAGGTGCCGCAAATATGCGCGATATAGGTTTTCATTTTCCCGATACCGCATCAGAGTACAAAGGAATAGACAGCAAAATATTGTTCAGTCAGGTTATAAAGCTCATAGGTGATGCCGGATTTAGTATTGGAAATATAGACTCTACTATTTGTTTGCAAAGCCCTAAAATCAAGGATCATATCCCTCAGATGCAAGAAGCGATAGCAGAACTTGCAGGTATAGAGAAATCAAGAGTGAGCATAAAGGCGACAACAACAGAAAAGTTAGGATTTGTAGGGCGCGAAGAAGGAATTAGTGCTTATGCCATAGTCTTGATCCAAATGCCTTCTGGCGGATCCGTCATCTACAATCAATAAGGAATTGAAACTTTTATAGCGAGTTCAGGTGTCCTCCTTGTTCATCGTCGAAAAAGAAAACTCTGATTTCACAGGTATCTCTTAAGAAGTCGATTTTACCAATCTCGAAACGGTTTATTTTGATGCCGGTTCTAAGTTCAATGTCCATAATTAGTTCCTGTCTGCGCTCTGGACGAATCAATTCAATTTTTTCGTAAATTATTACCTTACGGCTTTCATGACGCAGCAGCCACACTTTCTCCAAACCATAAGTGGCCATTAGGATTGCGACATTAGCAAAAGCCATTTCGGCCATACTCACCTTTTTATTTATCAATGCATTCATCACCGAAACACCTATTACAATGAATAGATAAGTCATTTCCTTGATAGGAATAGCGTCTGTGCGGTACCGTATAATACCAAATACGGCAAACAAGCCCAAAGCAAAAGCCAAATCGATTTTTACATTTTCAAGGAGGAAACAAAGCAGGAAAACGCTGATACTTATGAGGAAATAAGTGAACAAGAAGTCTTTCCTTCTTTCTATTGGATAATAGATATATCTGACAAGTATTACAACAAATGCCAGGTGCAATGCGAATCGTACTACGAGTTCAATAAAGTTTCCACCATCAATAAACTTCAAGCCTAAAGGACTTGCTTCTGCCAATAGGCCTGAAAAACCAAATTGACTTAGATTAGATAGAAACGAAAAAAGTTCAAGGCTAAAGTTCATTCTGTAAGCGTTTGATACGTATTAATTTGGATTTGAATTGATTCTGTTTCAGATGAGGATGCAGCATTGCCATACCTGTACAGTATTTACTTAGACTGTCTTCGTAAACTCCTGCTTCTTTTAAAGCAATCATTACTGGACTTTGTCGATTGTATTTTTCTTGTTTTACTTCTGCGATTGCAACATGAGATAAGTCAAGCGATTCATTATTCTTTTCAAAATGGAGGTCCAAGTCAAAAGTAACTCGTTCCATACCATAGAGATGAGCCAAAGTGATTCTGGAAAATCGATTTATAACTGCGGGCAATAATTCTGATTCTATTCCCGCAATCTCTCCAATAAATCGCTTAGACTCTTCACTTAACGCAAGCTCTGGACCTTCAACTATCATTCTGTTTTTTACAGTTCTACCCTTATTATTCTTGAACTTGATTTCCAGAAAACACAATTTCGACTCCACATAAGTCCTGAACCTTACTTTATGACGATTTTGTTTACCTGCATGATGATGATGGTAAAAAAGAAGGTCATTCGTATCCAAATAGAGCGTATCATATTGAAAAATCCTTACTCCATCTATTTCTAAAACTTTGTAATGAGGTCGGATCTTATTCAGCACTTCGCCAAGCTTTGAAGGGTGAAACAAGAATTTGGTATCTGTACGATTAAGTAATCGCACACGATCCAGCTCTTTAAGACTGATGCTGTCAAATTCAAGTATAGGTTCCAAAAAGCTTTCCAAAGCATTCAAAATTAGAAGAATTAGTCTAACTTCACCCGCCCTTTTGAAAAAGGTTTTAAATATTCAATAAAAAAATTGATGGAGAAGTTAATTTTAGGAACGGAAGTGATGAAATATGAGTCGGAAAAAGAATTGAATTCCGATGATCTTTTTTTATTAACTACAGCAAGAGATAGCCTTTTCAGAGCTTATGCTCCTTATTCGAGATTCAGAGTTGCTGCTGCCATCCGATTGGCAAACGGGCAAATAGTAACCGGCACAAATCAAGAAAATGTTGCCTTTCCTTCAGGATTGTGCGCAGAAAGAGTAGCTTTTTTTGCTGCCGGGCATCAATTTCCGGAAGAAAAATTTGATTCTGTGGCCATTATTGCCCGCAGTGAAGACTTTAACATGGATCACGCTGCGGCACCTTGCGGGGCATGTAGACAGGTTATGCTTGAATATCGTTTAAAACAAACAGATCCGGTGCGTGTAATTTTGGCTGGAGAATCTGGTTCTATTTTGATTGTAAAGGACGTAAAAGATCTTTTGCCACTCTATTTTCATGAAGATGCGTTGAAAAAAGGGGAATGATTCCCGTGCATTGTTCCGTTTGCCTTAAATTTGCGCTTTAAACCACGATGCATCAATTCATGGCTACAACAACTCCTTCTAAAGCAAAACCTGCAAAAAAAGCGTCAAAACCTTCGCCCAAGGCCGAATCTGGTAGTTTTGACAAAGCCACTTATGTGAAGTGGTACAGAGATATGCTTCTTATGCGCCGCTTCGAAGAAAAGTGCGGTCAACTCTATATTCAACAAAAATTTGGCGGGTTTTGCCATTTATATATTGGTCAGGAAGCCATTCTTGCCGGAATGACCAAAGCGATTAGACCTACCGATCGCGTAATTACGGCTTACCGAGATCACGCTCATCCCATTGCGCTAGGAACACATCCAAAATATGTGATGGCCGAGCTTTATGGAAAATCAACCGGAAGCAGCAAAGGCAAAGGCGGATCTATGCACATGTTTGACAAAGAACGTAACTTGTTTGGTGGACACGGTATTGTGGGTGCACAAATACCAATGGGTGCCGGAATAGCTTTTGCCGATAAATACCGAAATGAAGATCACGTAACCATGTGTTTCTTTGGTGATGGAGCGGCCAGACAAGGCGCAATGCACGAGACTTTCAATATGGCAATGACTTGGAAACTCCCTGTTATTTTTATTATCGAAAATAACAATTACGCTATGGGAACTTCGGTGGAACGCACTTCTAATGTTACCGATCTCACCAAATTAGGTCTATCCTATGAAATGCCTTCTGAAGCAGTAGATGGTATGCGCCCTGAAGCGGTTTGCGAAGCCATTGCACGTGCAGCAGAACGTGGAAGAAAAGGGGATGGCCCTACACTTTTGGATATCAGAACTTATCGATATAAGGGCCACTCTATGTCTGACCCGCAGAAATACAGAAGTAAAGAAGAAGTTCAGGAATATCAGGCGCAAGATCCTATTGAGCACGTCCTAAGAACGATTCATACAAACAAATGGCTCAGTGCTAAAGAAATTGAAACCATTGAAGCAGAAATAAAAGAATTAGTGGATGAATCAGTAAAATTTGCTGAAGATTCTCCGTTCCCAGAAGCTGCTGAACTTTACAAAGATGTTTATTTACAAGAGGATTATCCTTTCGTTAACGACTAATTATAAGATTTCCAGATGGCAGAGATAGTACGCATGCCTAAACTCAGTGATACCATGACCGAAGGGGTGGTAGCTGAATGGCATAAAAAAGTAGGTGATAAAGTTAAATCCGGTGATTTACTTGCCGAAATTGAAACTGACAAAGCCACTATGGAATTTGAATCATTCCAAGATGGGTTTCTTCTTCATATTGGTGTTGCCAAAGGCGCTTCGGCGGCGGTAGATTCTATACTCGCTATTTTGGGTAAAGAGGGCGAAGACATAAAATCTTTGCTCGCTGCTGAATCAGCTCCTGTTGCGGCTCAAGTAGCGGCTCCTGTTTCAAGCCCTTCAGTATCTGCACCTTCTGCACCTATGATTGCGGCGCCAAGCCCTGTTGAGGCTGCCCCTGTTGTTGAAAAAGCAGCTTCTTCCAATGGAAGATTGAAAGCATCACCACTAGCGAAGCGACTTGCGGATGAAAAAGGGCTGGACATTCGGAACATTCCAGGTTCAGGCGATGGCGGAAGAATAGTTAGAAAAGACGTTGAAGGATTTAGCCCTACTCAAAGTCGCTCGGCTGCTTCTCATACCGGAACTGAAAGCTATACCGAAGAAAATGTTTCTCAAATGCGTAAAACCATTGCAAAACGTTTGGCCGAAAGTAAATTCTCCGCACCTCACTTCTATCTTACAGTAGAAATAAATATGGATGCCGCAATTGTCGCGCGCAAGGCCATCAACGACGCTGCTGAAACTAAAATATCATTCAACGATTTAGTAATTAAAGCGGCTGCCATTGCCTTAAGAAAGCATCCAAAAGTAAATTCATCCTGGTTGGGTGATAAAATCAGGTATAACAATCACGTACATATTGGAGTTGCAGTAGCTGTAGATGAAGGCCTATTGGTTCCTGTTATCCGTTTTGCTGACGGAAAACAGCTTGCAGATATCAATTTTGAGGTTAAAGATTTTGCTGAACGTGCGCGCTCAAAGAAGCTGCAGCCGCAGGATTGGGAAGGAAATACATTTACCATTTCTAATTTGGGAATGTTGGGAATTGAAGAGTTTACTGCCATTATAAATCCACCGGATGCCTGTATTCTCGCGGTTGGCGCAATACGTCAAGTGCCTATTGTGAAGAATGGTCAAGTTGTGCCCGGCAACGTTATGAAAGTAACTTTGAGTTGTGATCATCGTGTTGTAGATGGCGCTACCGGTGCGGCTTTCCTTCAAACTTTCAGTTCTTATCTCGAGAATCCGGTATTGATGTTAGCATGAGCTTCGAACTATAAAAATGGAATGCGGTCTTTATGATCGCATTTTTTTTCGGCTCAAGGATGGTTCTGCTTTTTTACCTTTGAGCCTTATGCAGTCACCAATACTCGAAAATTCTATTGAGTTCCTAAAAGGCGTGGGGCCGCTGCGCGCTGCAACGCTGAAATCAGAATTGGGGGTAAGAGTTTTTGTTGATCTTCTGTTTCATTTGCCATTTCGCTATGTAGACCGATCCAAAATTCAAAAAATAAGCGAGATTAATAGTGATGCCGTTTTCTTTCAATTGAAAGGCAAAATTATCCGAGTTCAGGATTCAGGAAATGCCAAAGTAAAGCGATTAGTGGCCACTCTTGAAGACGAAAGCGGCACCATAGATTTGGTGTGGTTCAAAGGGGTACAATGGGTAAAAACCAGCATTAAACAAGATGAAACTTATATTGTTTTTGGAAAGCCCACCCGATACAAAGGCAGTTTTAATATTCCTCATCCGGAACTTGAGCCCATTGAAAAAAGCAGAACCACGATGGGAATTGCTTTAAGTCCCGTTTATAGCACCACCGAAAAATTAAGTGCAAAAGGGTTAAATAGTAAAGGTTTGGAAAGGATTATCCAAAACCTATTACCCATGATTAAAGGGCAGATGCCAGAAATTCTACCTGAATACTTATTGCATAAATTAAAAATTCCTGGAAGAGAAGAAGCAATCATTCAAGTACATGCACCTCAGGATCCTGAAAAATTAGAGAGGGCTTTGAAAAGACTGAGGTTTGAAGAATTGCTATTCTTGCAGCTTTTGCTGGTCAAGAAAAAAATGGACACCACTTCTAAAATGCAAGGCGTATCGTTTAGCCAAGTTGGGGACTTGTTCAATCGCTTTTACAAAGATTGTTTGCCATTTGATTTGACTGGTGCTCAAAAAAGAGTGCTGAAAGAAATAAGAGCCGATGTACTAAATGGAGCGCACATGAATAGGCTTATTCAAGGTGATGTTGGAAGTGGGAAAACCATAGTGGCATTATTGACCGCTATTCTTGCAATAGACAATGGCTATCAGGCTTGCATAATGGCACCTACCGAAATCCTGGCAAATCAGCATTTCGAATCCATGTCTGATCTCTTAAAAGAGCTCCCGATCAAACTGGCGCTTTTAACAGGAAGCACTAAAACGGCAAAACGCAGAATAATTCACGAAGGACTTTTAACTGGTGAATTGAACTTACTAATTGGCACTCACGCCCTCATAGAGCCCGCTGTGCAATTCAAATCCTTGGGAATTGCCGTTATTGATGAACAACACCGTTTTGGTGTAGCACAAAGAGCAAGTCTTTGGAAAAAAGCCAAATTGCCACCTCATGTTTTAGTGATGACGGCCACTCCTATTCCAAGAACCTTGGCTATGACCTATTATGGAGATTTGGATGTGTCGGTTATTGATGAATTGCCACCAGGTAGAAAGCCTATACAAACCGTACATCGGACTGATGCGGCAAGGGCCGAAGTTTTCGGTTTCATGGAAAAAGAAATTGAAAAAGGTCGGCAGATCTATGTAGTTTATCCTTTGATTGAGACTTCGGAGGCCATGGACTATAAAGATCTAATGGATGGCTATGAGAGTATTTGCAGACGATTTCCACGACCACAATTTCAGGTTAGTATAGTACATGGGAAAATGAAGTCTGAAGCAAAAGAATTCGAAATGGCCCGATTTGTAAGGGGAGAAACGCAAATTATGGTTGCCACCACTGTAATTGAAGTGGGTGTGAATGTGCCTAATGCATCAGTAATGGTAATAGAAAGTGCAGAACGATTTGGCCTTTCACAACTGCATCAATTGCGCGGCAGAGTGGGAAGAGGAGCCGAAAAATCATATTGCATTTTAATGAGCAATGATAAACTTGGTGAAGACGCCCGCACAAGAATTCAAACCATGATAAGAACCAATGATGGCTTTGAGATTGCAGAAGTGGATCTAGAACTGAGGGGGCCGGGAGATTTGCTTGGTACTCAGCAGAGCGGATTACCCGAAATGAAAATTGCCGATGTTGCTCGCGATAAAGATATTTTAAAAGCCGCGAGAGATATTGCTCAAATGATGCTTGATAGCGATCCAGATTTGAGTAAACCAGAACATGAACGTGTTAGAATTGAATTGAAAAAAATGCTGGTAAGTAGGCCTAATTGGTCAAGGATTTCCTGATGGAATTTCCCTACATATAAGTTTTCCTCGGCTATTAGCGGATATGCTGAACAATTTTCCGGTTTTATCCAGATTCCCGAAATAGCCGGTTTGTGAACCTTCCACTGGAAACCCGTTAAATGGCATGCCGTTTAATTGCAAAGCATAAAACTGAACGCCATCACTAAATAATACTGCAAACTGATCTTTATTTAAACGCTGTAATAATGGTAGAGATTTACAAGGAACAGACCATTTAACTTGACCTTCAATGCTTGTCCTTTTCAATTCCAATCCATTCCAAGATAATAGATCAGGTGCGCTATCTCCCGGAGCAGGTAGCACTTCTAAATACTGAGCCGCTTCATTAAGCTGGAATAATTTCTGAGAAGTGCCATCAAGTAACATGGCATATACAGAACCTGCACTATCTGAAAATAGGACTCCCGAAGATTCCAAATCTACATCTGTTTGTAAAAGCATGCTGGAAGCAACAAGATTTGAAGCGTTAGATTTATAGGATTCACTAACATTTCCGTCGCGTTTTAGCACTGTAATATTCGCGCTTTTATCAGCAGTTACAAGGTAATCCTTGCTTCCAATTCGCAAATGCTCAATCCTTTCATAAATCAAATTGGACTTTTTAAACTGCCAACCTTTCAGGCCCTTAGCATCAATTCCATAATTGTAAATCACGCCATCTGTGCAGGCTACGAGTAATCGATAATTCCGATCTCGGTCGTAATCAAACACTCGCAAATCACTACTGGCTGGACTTTTGAGTCGAATTGGAAATCCCTCTACAGATCTTCCATTTCGGTCTAGGCAATAAATACTGCTACCAGTGCCAAAAACCAGTTGCAGTTTGCCGTTTTTGAACATATCAATCTGTTCAATTGAGGAAGTAATTGGTCCATCAACCTTGGTTTTCCATAAAATATTACCAGAAGATGAAACAAGATATACAGTGTTAGACTGATCCTGCACTAACACTTCCTTTTCTTTGGTATAGTGGTTTGTAACAATGGATGGAGTGGTTCTGAGAGGAGCCTCAAGTGCCACTGCCCATAAGTTGTCGAGATTATCCGATTGTGGGACATAGCTTTTATTCAATCCAATTACGGCATTCACAAACATCAAGCTATCATTAGTTTTACTGAGTGCAAGGCTGCTCAAAATGGCATCTGCTGCTTTCCACTTTAACGGAATGCCATTAAATTCTGGAAGGTTTTGGGAAGAAATGGCAAAAAGTCCCTTTCCCTCAGCCAACCACATTGGTTTTGAAATAAGGTATTCAGCTGGATTAAGTGCACCGGGCGCAGGGGGCATTAAACGATTATTTTCAATTTCCAGAGCTAGGTCATTTAGGCTTTGTTTGTGATGTGAAAACGCAGTGAAACTTTTCCCGATCAGCACATAATTAGCAATGGTTTTTGCTTTGTCACCCAGAACAAGACTAAGATTTAATGGCGTTTTGAGGGCAACTAAGCGATTGGAGTAAATAGTTTCTGAAGCACTTGAATCACAAAGCATGTACAAGGCATCCCAAGCACTTTTTTTACCGTTTGATCCCAAACTTATAACACGACTTCCTTTGTATTGGTATGACATTACACTCCCTCTCGGCCAATATTCAAATGCTTCTTCTATGGAACAAGAACAGGCAACTTCGGCTTCACTTATCAAACGATTGCGCTCTGCAATTTGATCTTTCCTTTCCCAAAACATTTCTGCTTCGGCTCGAATCTGTTTCCAGGAACCCTGAAACAATCGAAGACTATCAGCAGCAGAATGAACTGGAATATCTAAAATAATTGAATCTGTTTGAGCTAGGGCATTGGAATAAGCGCCGGGGGCAAAACCATTCATCAACAAGTGCCTTTCATGCAATACGAAATCAAAATTGTTCCAAATAGCATTCTCCGAATTCTTGAAAAGATAAATAGCATCGCTATTTTTACCACATTTCTTATAAGCAGAAGCAAAGTCCGGATCACCCGTCAATAATTGAAATTCATGATCAGGTAAAAGAGCCTCATTAGCACTAACACTCAGAATTCCTTGTACAAGGCTCGCCGACAATTTTCCGTTAGAAAAAACCGATTTTGCCGAGCTTGTCCATTTGGTGCCAAAGGCTGCAGATAAGAGACGAATAGCAAATTCATCTTCATTTTTATCAACACGAATACTGATAAGCCAGGAATCACTGTGTTTTGAAGCCGCCAAACTAAGCTTTCCTTGGTTAGCAGATGCCACAGAATCAAGTCCGAGAGCTGCATTTAGGGCTAGGCTGAAAATGGAATCCGAAGGCCAGAGATCAATTGTACCTTCATGAGCAGAAATGTGAGCAACAAATGAAGATATATCAGGTATCACAACAATGCTCTCAGCCGATGATGGCAGAGATTGAAGAATATCATCGGGTTTGTTGAGCTCAGACCGCAGTGTAAAAAGCACATAAGCGCACCATGCTAACAAAATAACTGCTACGAATAGAAAAGCTTGGCGCATTTGAAATTTTGAGCCAAGTTAATATCCTCCATTGAACAAAATACTTCCTTTAAAAAGCGTATTTCACAAGAGACTGTGGACTGTTCAGGATTTTAGCAATGTTCTGGAAATAACGATTTTTTGCACTTCCGAAGTTCCCTCATAAATTTGAGTAATCTTGGCGTCGCGCATTAATCTTTCAACATGATATTCTTTCACATAACCGTATCCACCGTGAACTTGAACAGCTTCAATAGTATGCTTCATAGCCACTTGAGAAGCGAAAAGCTTAGCCATTGAACTCGCCAATTCATAATTCCCGCCATTATCTTTCAACCAAGCTGCTTTGAGACATAAAAGCCTTGCTGCCTCAATTTCAGTGGCCATATCAGCCAGTTTAAAAGCAATAGCCTGATGTTTTGAAATTTCTTTTCCGAAAGCTTTTCTTTCTTTAGAATATGCAATTGCCAATTCCATTGCACCGCTCGCTATTCCTAAAGCTTGAGACGCAATGCCAATTCTTCCACCTGAAAGTGTTTTCATGGCGAATTTAAATCCAAAACCATCCTCTCCTATTCTATTTTCCTTAGGAACTTTTACGTCCTGGAACATTAGAGTATGGGTGTCTGAAGAACGAATACCCAGCTTGTTTTCCTTAGCACCGATAATAAATCCATCCCAACCTCTTTCAACAATAAAGGCATTTATACCCTTATGTCCTAATTCAGGATAGGTTTGAGCAATGACTAAATAAATGCTAGCCGAACTGCCATTTGTAATCCAGTTTTTAGTTCCGTTCAATAAATAGTGGTCGCCCATATCAACAGCAGTAGTTCGCTGAGAAGTGGCGTCTGATCCTGCTTCAGGTTCAGACAAACAAAATGCACCAATTTTTTCACCTTTTGCTAGTGGAATAAGATACTTTTGTTTTTGTTCTTCTGTTCCATAGGCCTGCAGCCCCCATGTAACCAATGAATTATTTACAGACATGCAAACAGATACAGAATTATCGACTTTGGAAATTTCTTCCATAGCCAATACGTATGAAATGGTATCCATTCCGCTGCCGCCATATTGTGGATCAACCATCATTCCCATAAAACCTAATTCACCCAACTGTCTAATTTCGTCAGCGGCGAAAATCATTTTTTCGTCTCTTTCAATAACGCCGGGTTTAAGCACATTTTGTGCAAAATCTCTTGCGGCATCGCGCACTGCAATATGCTCTTCGCTAAGTTCGAAATTCATTTAATCTTGTTTTTTCCTCGGTTGTCTATACGATTCTTTTACTTTTGAGGGCGGGCAAATATAATCCATTCCTCTAAAATATTAAACGGATGATTGAAAGGGAAGAGCCATATCGGGTAATCGGGTTAATGTCAGGAACTTCTCTCGATGGACTAGATATTGCTGCATGCACATTCGAAGGTGATAACATTCAAAAATTCGAAATTGTTGCCGCCAACACTTCTAAATACGATTCTTCTTTTATTTCGAAGCTAAGAAAAGCTCATTTAATGAAAGCGGAAGAATTGTGTTTATTGGATGCTGAATTTGCCAAATTTTGCGCCCTCCAAGTCCGAAGTTTTTGCGAGTTGAATCATTTCAAACCAGACTTTATTGCAAGCCACGGACATACCGTTTTTCACCAGCCAAATCACTCCTATACCTTGCAAATTGGAAACCCCGGCACTATTGCTGCAATAAGCGGATTTATTGTGCTTGGGGATTTCAGAACTCAGGATATCGCCTTGGGCGGGCAAGGTGCTCCCCTCGTACCTATTGGCGACGATCTTCTATTCAGTAATTTCGACGCCTGCCTTAATTTAGGCGGAATTGCCAATATTTCATTTCAACAAAACCAAACCAGAATTGCCTTTGACATTTGCGTATTAAATATGGCATTAAATCATATTGCCAATCGTGAAGGACTGGAATTTGACAATCATGGAAAATTAGCAGCAGGAGGTAGAATTGAGATTGATTTGCTCCAAAAGCTCAGTGATCTCCTCTATTACCAAGAAGCCAAACCTAAATCCTTAGGAAGGGAATGGTTCGAAGCTATTTTAGTTCCCATTCTTGACGAAACGAATTACTCCTCGGCAGATCTGCTTGCTACACTTACAGATCATTTTGCTCAAGAAATAAATAAGGCAATTCCTTCCGGCTGCAAATCTGTATTGATTACAGGTGGAGGCACATTCAATAGTCATTTTATTAACAGGCTGCATCATTATCGTCCCGGAATTTGGGTTGTTCCTGCAAAGGAACTGATCAATTTCAAAGAAGCCTTGATTTTTGCTTTCTTAGGCCTGAAGCGATGGAGAGGAGAAATAAACTGCTTAGCAAGTGTAACCGGAGCAAGTCGCAACCATTGTTCAGGAGGAATCTTTTTGGCGTGTTAATGAATTCTTTGGAAGATCAATTGGCTATGAAGTAAATCCCTACTTTTGGCGCGCATTTATCTGCAAGAATGAAAGATCTTCTTAAAGCCTACGAAAACAAACGACCAGAAATCGTTTTTGAGTGGAAGGACCCCTACAGTGAAGCCGAGGGATGGGTTGTAATTAATTCGCTCAGAGGTGGGGCTGCCGGTGGTGGAACCAGGATGCGAGTAGGATTGGACAAGCGAGAGGTGGAGTCTTTGGCTAAGACCATGGAAATTAAGTTTACCGTTTCAGGGCCTCAAATTGGCGGTGCTAAATCAGGTATTAATTTTGATCCTCGTGATCCTCGCAAACGTGAAGTTCTTGAGCGCTGGTATGCGGCTGTTACCCCTTTGCTAAAGCACTATTACGGTACGGGCGGCGATTTGAATATTGACGAGATTCATGAAGTAATTCCGATAACAGAAGATCAGGGAGTTTGGCATCCACAAGAAGGCGTTTTCAATGGGCATTTCCAGCCAACAGAAGCTCAAAAAGTGAAGCGTATCGGTAATTTGCGTCTAGGGGTTATTAAAACGCTTGAAGACAGCAGGTACACTCCAATTCCTCAAGGCAAATACAAAGTTGCAGATATGATTACAGGCTACGGTTTAGCGGAGTCTGTAAGGCATTTTTATGATGTTTTCGGTGGCAAGCTCAGTGGTAAGAAAATTATAGTTCAGGGATGGGGAAATGTGGGCAGTGCCGCAGCGTATTACCTTTCAGAAATCGGAGCACTAATAGTTGGAATTATTGATAGAGCTGGAGGCTTGATTAATGAAAATGGATTTAGCAAAGAACAAATAAAAGATCTCTTCTGCAATAAGCTTGGGAATGCACTTTCGGAAGAAGGACAACTCAGCTTTGAGGAAGTAAATAGTAAAATCTGGGATTTGAGAGCAGATGTGTTTTTGCCTTGTGCATCTTCCCGATTAGTAACGCTGGATCAATTAGAAAGACTTGCCAAGGCAGGGGTAAAAGTGATTGCTTCTGGAGCCAATGTTCCCTTTGCTGATAAAGAAATCTTTTACGGACCAATCTATGAGTTCGCTGATCAACACATGAGTGTGATACCGGATTTCGTTGCCAATTGTGGAATGGCGCGCGTTTTTGCCTACCTAATGAGCAATGGAGATATTAATTTGAGTGATGAAGCTATTTTTTCTGATACCTCTGCCACTATACGCAGGGCAATCGAAGAAATTTACAAAGCTGGTCATCAACAAAACCATTTATCCGCACGCGGATTAGAAATCGCTTTAAACAAATTAATCTAAGCAGAAGAGATGGAACTCGCCATTATTGCCATTTTTGTAATTGGATATACTTTCATTGCGCTTGAACATCCTTTTAGAATTGATAAAGCTGCGAGTGCCCTTATTACGGGGGTGCTTTGTTGGACATTGTTTGTAATTGGAGCAAATGAAGCTCCGGCGCATCTTGGCCTTGACTTTCAGAACTATTTAGCAGAAAGTGGGGAGGGAGGAAGTTTAAAAATATTTTTTGAACACCGACTCCTGCATCACCTGAGTGAAATTTCCGGAATTCTATTTTTCCTATTAGGAGCTATGACTATCGTAGAATTGGTAGATGCTCATGAAGGATTTGCTGTAATTACAGATCGTATTAAAACCACCAATAAAGTAAAACTGCTTTGGATTGTTGGAGTTATTACTTTTTTCCTTTCTGCCGCTCTAGACAACCTCACCACTACTATTGTGATGATTTCTCTTTTGAGGAAGTTGATAGATGACAAACAAACACGATGGTTCTTTGCCGGTATTGTTGTTATTTCCGCCAATGCTGGCGGTGCTTGGTCGCCAATCGGTGACGTAACAACTACTATGCTTTGGATTGGAAAACAAGTGAGTACCGTTGCCATAATTTCAAATTTGATTATTCCTAGTATAGTATGTTTAGTAGTACCTCTTCTTGTGCTTTCTTTTACAATGAAAGGAAATGTGAATCGTCCATTAAAAGCCGAAGGCAAAGAACATTACCTGAGTCCAACTACTGATTTTGAGCGCAAAATTGTTTTTGCACTTGGCATTGCAGGATTGCTTTTCGTGCCGATTTTCAAAACCGTAACCCACCTACCCCCTTTTATGGGAATGATGCTGAGTTTGGGTATGATTTGGGCATTCACCGAGCTTTTACATCGGACAAAGAATCACGAAGACAAGACTCCATTATCTGTAATTGGAGTACTCCGAAAAATTGACACTGCTTCTGTTTTGTTCTTCCTTGGTATTCTCTTAGCCGTGTCGGCATTACAAGAAGTTGGACTTTTGCGGCAACTATCAGTAATATTAAAAGAAAGCCTCGGCGATATCTACAGTATTAATATTGCCATCGGGTTCCTTTCATCTATTATTGATAACGTTCCGTTAGTAGCGGCCTCTATGGGTATGTATGATATTCCTACCCAAGAAATCATAAATCAAGATCCTGCCTGGTTTAGCAATTTTGTACCTGACGGGAATTTCTGGCATTTCCTTGCATACTGTGCTGGAACAGGTGGCAGCGCATTGATTATAGGATCAGCTGCTGGCGTAGCAGCAATGGGTTTGGAGAAAATAGACTTCATCTGGTACTTGAAGAAAATCTCTTTGCTCGCTATTCTTGGCTATTTAGCTGGGGCATTCACTTACATTCTCATTCACGGCAACATCTTCGGTTGAACTAATAAAGTATTAACGTGTACTGTTGGATAACTGCCGATTAATTTCGACAGCACTTATACTTTATGCTTTAATTTCACCGTTCAACATGTAAACTACTTGCTCACCCTATGAATTTGCTCCTTTTCATCCAGGAAGGTTCGGGAATGCTTACCCAGAACGGACAATCAGCCGGCGACAACGCTGCCGGCGGTGCGAATCTCTCGCCAATCTCCATACTAGATATGCTAGTTGATGCGGGTTGGTACATCAATTTCCCATTAATCATTCTTTCCATTTATACTGTTGTGGTATTTATAGAAAGAAACCGCGCCATTTCAAGAGCCTTGAAAGAAGAGCAAAATTTTATGGCAAAAATCAAGGATTACATTTCAGAAGGAAAATTAGATTCTGCGAAAAACCTTTGCGCAACAACTCAAACTCCTGTTGCCCGTATGCTTGAAAAAGGCATCAGCAAGATTGGAAAACCAATCAAAGACATCGCGGCTTCCATCGAGAACGTTGGGAAACTTGAAATTTACAACCTTGAAAAAAATCTTGGCAGTTTGGCTACCATCTCTGGCACTGCCCCAATGCTTGGATTCCTTGGTACTGTAATCGGTATGGTACAAGTTTTTTTAAGTATGGAATCTTCCGGATCGGTTGATGTAAATCAAATTTCAGGAGGAACTAAAATGGCAATGATTACAACCATTGTTGGACTTATTGTTGGTATTATTGCTTATGTTGCCTACAATTATTTAGTGGCTAGAGTAACAAAGGCGGTGCACAAAATGGAAGCGGGTTCTATCGACTTTCTGGACATTCTTGACGAACCTCAGAAATAAAGGATATGAACCTCGGACAACGAAATAAGATCAGCGTTTCGGCCGGTATGGCATCCATGACCGACCTCGTATTTTTACTGCTGATCTTCTTCATTATTCTATCAACTCTCGCCCAACATGGCCACGAAGTTGAATTGCCTCAAAGTAAAGGCGCTACCGGTGAAAAAACACCGGTAACTCTCACAATTGATAAAGATTTGGTTTACTACATCGACAAAAATCAAATTGATAAAGAAGATGTGGAACGACGTTTGCAGATTGTACTTGCAGACAATGCCGAAAAAACCATAATGCTCAATGTGGACAGAGATGTTCCAACAGGCGAAACAGTGGAAATGATCGGTCTAGCTAAAGTGAATCAATGGAAAGTTGTAATAGCTTCAGAACGTGCCAATGAAACAGAATGAAAAAATTAGGGAAGATAACGAGAAGCGCGATAAGCGTTTTGGGTATATCATAAGCGGAAGTGTTCACCTCGCGCTAGTTGTATTGTTTTATTTGTTAACGGCATACGCTATTTCTGATCCCCCTCCAGGTGATATGTATGTGGAGTTATCTATGGCAGATTACGGCATGACCGAGAGAGCTTCCGGCGATAACGAATCAGAAGTTCCAAGCCCCAATGTGGAAGAAGTTTTGGAAGAAAATGTAAATCAGAGTAATCCTGTGGAGAGTGCGGATGTTAAGCCTATTCAAACCCAGGAAAATAGCTCTGTTTCTGCACCATCAGGAAATAAAGGCAGCAAAACTGAAAAAACGGAAGACAAGCCTAAGATTGATAATGCTCTGAATAATATTCTGAACAAAATCAATAATTCAGGCGGAGGTGGCTCTGAAGGCGATGATGAAGATGGCGTTGGTAATAAAGGCAATAAAGATGGGTCTATCGAAGGAAAAGGAGTGTTTGGAGGTCCAGATGGAAATGGCTGGGATCTAGACGGTAGAGGAATGTTAGGCGAGCCGAAACTCAGCGAAAAGCCAACGGAAGAAGGCCGAATTGTACTTGATATTTTCGTTGACAAAAACGGTAATGTAATTAACACTACTAGGAATTATAGTGCAAGTAACTCGGGTAGCGACTACTTATTTAAACTAGCTGAAAAAGCGGCGAAAACAGCCAAATTCACAGTGAATCCCAATGCCCCTGCCAGTCAGAAAGGCAAAATGACCTTTAACTTCAAATTGCGCTAATGCGCTACGAAGACGCCGTTTCATTTCTATTCAGTCAACTCCCTATGTTTCAGCGCATAGGTGCTGCCGCATATCGCGCTGATTTGAGCAATACGATTGCACTTGCCAAAATGACCGCAAATCCGGAAAAAGAATTCAAGTCGGTTCATATTGCAGGCACTAATGGCAAAGGTTCTGTTTCTAATTTAATTGCATCTACCTTTCAAGAAGCAGGCTATAAAACCGGGCTCTATACATCGCCGCATCTCAAAGATTTTAGAGAACGTATAAGGATTAACGGAACTCCAATTGATCGCGATTATGTTGGAACATTTGTAGGCAAATACCGTGATACCTGGAAGGAGTTAAACATTAGTCCATCCTTTTTTGAAATCACTGTAGCCATGGCCTTTCGCTATTTCGCTGATGAAAAAGTAGACATTGCTATTATTGAAACAGGCATGGGTGGCAGGCTTGATTCCACCAATATAGTCCTGCCTGAATTGTCAATCATCACCAATGTTACTCTAGATCATCAGCAGTTTCTCGGTGCCACCGTTGAGTTAATAGCAGCAGAAAAGGCAGGCATCATTAAAGTCGGAGTTCCTATCGTTTTAGGACCAATGTTGGAAAATGCTTCGGAAGTCTGCCAGCACAAAGCCATAAAATTGAATGCCCCTGTTTATCTCGCGCAAAACAAGGTCGAAAATCTTCCTAAAACAGATTTGGCTGGTGAGTTTCAAATAGAGAATAGAAATACCGCTTATACTTCTTTAGAGGTGTTGCGCAAACTTGGTTGGAACATTCAAGAAGAGCATATTCAACAAGGATTTTCTTCGGTGAGAAAAAATACCGGTTTAAGAGGTCGCTGGGAAGTTCTTGGTGAAAAACCATTGATAGTAGCCGATTGCGGTCATAATGAAGCTGGAATCAGAACTGTTGTTCATGAAATTGAAAAGCAAAATTTTAAAGATCTTCACTTTGTGTTTGGTATGTCGGCTGATAGGGATGCCGGGATTATTTTGGCTTTATTACCTAAAAAGGCCTCCTATTACTTTTGTAAGCCTGATTTGCCTAGGGGTTTAGATGCAAATGAACTCCAGCAACATGCTTCTCAATACGGATTGAAAGGGGAAGCGTATGAATCTGTAGCTAAAGCATATACGGCAGCTCGACTATACTCAAGCAGCGATGACATGATTTTTATTGGTGGCAGCTTTTTTGTTGTAGCAGAGATTCTCTGAATATTTCCAAAGGCTTTTCTACCTTTGGAAAATCATGCCACTACATTCTTCGATCGACAATGCTATGCTTCTTGAAACCATGTTTCAATCAGCTGCAGAGGGCCTAATTGTCGTTAATCAACAGGGTAAAATTTGCTTAGTAAATCCAAGAATTAATGAACTGTTTTTTTACAGCAATGAAGAATTGCTCAATCAAACTATAGAAATCCTCATCCCTTCTGAAAGTCGGGGACAACACGTCCATCATCGCGAAAAATACGTTCATCACCCTCGCAAAAGAAGCATGGGTGGAGACCTCGATCTCAAAGGTCAAAGAAAAGACGGTAGTACATTTCCTATAGAAGTAAGTCTGAATTATTTCAGCAAAGAGAACGAAACTTTTGTGATGGCGATGATTACAGACATCTCCATTCGCAAATTGGCTGAACAAAAACTTCATGACCTCAATGCACAACTAGAGGAGCTAGTTGAAAACCGCACCAAAGAACTCAAAATAAGCCAAAACCTGTATAGCGCTATTTCTAGGAATTTTCCTAAAGGAACTATCAACGTTTTTGACGAAAAACTAGACTATGTTTTTGTGGAAGGTGAAGATTTATACAAAGCAGGAATAACCAGTGAGCGATTAGTTGGCACCAATTATTTAAAACATCTTCCAGCAGAAATCAGATCTTACATTAAGACTGAACTTCAAACCGTTTTTGAAGGGCAGAAAAGGAGTCTTGAAGTTACCATTCCGAAGGGAAGCTATATTCTGAATTGTGTACCTCTTCCCGATCTTGATGGCATGATCAGACAAATTTTAGTTATTGAACAAAATATAACACAGCTAAAAAAAGCAGAACAGGAAGCGCGCAATGCATTGAAAAAAGAAAAGGAATTGAGCGAACTGAAATCACGTTTCGTTTCAATGGCCTCTCATGAATTCAGAACCCCATTGAGCACTATTCTTTCTTCTGCTGATTTAATAGCGCGATATAGTGCTGACAGTCCTAATGAAAAAAGGGATAAACACTTAGATCGCATCCGCTCTAACGTGAAGAATCTCACTGGAATTCTCAATGATTTTTTGTCACTTTCAAAATTGGAAGAGGGCAAAGTAATTGCTCATTCAGAAGAGTTCTCTATTTCAGATTTTTTGAAAGACACATTGGACGAAATTCAAGAAATTACTAAATCCGGACAAAAACTAGAACTCGAATTTTCCGGTGAAGAATTGGTTTTTCTGGATCCACATCAACTCAGAACTATTCTCGTAAATCTATTGAGTAATGCAATCAAATACTCATCAGAAAACAAAAAAATCCTGCTTAGAGTCAATGTAGGCAAGGGCAGAATACATATTGAAGTTGAAGACGAGGGGGCGGGAATTCCCGAAGCTGAACAATCTCGGATGTTTGAGCGCTTTTTTAGAGCTCACAATGTAACAAACATTCAGGGTACCGGATTGGGTCTGCATATTGTAAAAAGATATGTGGAGATGATGGATGGAAATATTACTTTTAGAAGCATTGAAGGAAAAGGTTCTACCTTTATAGTAGATATACAGCAACGTTTGACTTATGGTGAAGAAAATATTGTTGATTGAAGACAATCAAGATGTGCGTGAAAATACCGCTGAAATTCTGGAATTAGCCGGATACCAAGTAATTACGGCAGAAAACGGCAAGATTGGAGTCGAGCTAGCCAGAAATCAGTATGCCGACTTGATCATTTGCGATATTATGATGCCAGAATTGGACGGATACGGGGTTTTACATTTGCTTAGCAAACACCCTAAGACTTCCGGAATTCCATTCATTTTTCTCACGGCAAAAGCTGAAAAAACAGATTTTAGAAAGGGCATGAGCATGGGTGCTGATGACTATCTCACCAAGCCATTTGAAGAGTCTGAATTGCTCGAAACAATAGAAATGAGGCTCAAACGCAGAGAGCAAATTATGGCGCCCTATTCCGGCAATGGCGATGGTTTAAATAGCTTTATGGACAATGCCAGAGGCTTAAAAGAGCTGCAAGATTTATCTCAAGACAGAAAGAAACGCACGTTCAAAAAGAAAGAAACCATTTTTTTTGAAGGTGATAATGCCAACTCACTGTATTTTTTGAATAGCGGTAAAGTGAAAGCAATTAAAACCGATGATTACGGAAAAGAGCTAGTTACCGACTTGTACGAACCGGGCGAGTTCATGGGTTATATTGCATTACTGGAAGCTAGTCTCTACAAAGAAACAGGAATTGCCATTGAAGATTCGGAAGTTTCCATTATTCCGAAAGAGGATTTCACTTCACTCATTACACGTAACCGCGATGTGGCGAACAAATTCATTAAAATGCTTTCCAATAATGTAACTGAAAAGGAAGAGCGATTATTAAAACTAGCCTACGGAACGGTTAGGGAGCGCACAGCAGAAGCCTTAATTGATTTGCAAGAAAATCACAGTGAGCCTGAAAGCGATGACATCAAAATAAGCAGAGAAGATCTGGCTTCAATTGTAGGTACAGCAACAGAATCGCTAATTAGAACTCTTTCTGAATTCAAAACAGATGGAATTATTGAAATTGATGGCAGAAGGCTGAAGATTATAAACAAACCTGCCTTGCGCAAGCTTGCCGGAAAGAACTGATATTTATCATACTCGGCTTTGTGTATACTCATGATTAGATGAGATTTACTAATTTAATTTTGATATTATAAACCACATATTATGCAAAAGATACTAGTTCCCACTGATTTTTCTGAATGTGCAGAAATGGCCGTTCAGACGGCCGCTTCGATAGCCAGAAAAACGGATTCACGATTATATTTGATGCACATCATTCAAATACCTTCTTACGAGTCTAATACTTCAATAGAATCTTATCAGGACATTGCTGAAAGTTTATTTGTGATGAAATTGGTGAAGAAAAAGTTCGCAGAACTCTTGGCAAAGCCTTTTCTAAAAGATGTAAATGTTATAGAACTCATTCAGTTTGACAGTGTTTATGAATCTATTTCAAAGCAAGCAACGAACAACGAAATAGACCTAATAGTGATGGGTTCGCATGGGGCTAGTGGTGCCAAAGAATTGTTCATCGGATCTAACACTGAAAAAATCATTCGCACATCTAATATTCCGGTTCTTACCGTTAAGAGTCGACACGATGATTTTAATCCGCAAAATTTCGTTTTTGCTAGCAATTTCTATGGAGAGTCTGACCGAAATTTCCATAAAATCCAAGCTATAGCCAATATTTTCGGCGCGAAAATTCACCTTCTTAAAGTGAACACTCCAAATAATTTCGAAACCACGCCGTATAGCGATCGATTGATGAAGGATTTTATTTCCCGAACTAATCTTCAGAACTACACTGTCAATATTTACAATGATTCAAAAATAGAAGACGGAATTCATCACTTTAGCGAGCACATAGGTGCTGATCTTATTACCATGGAAACGCATGGCCGGACAGGAATTGCGCACCTGCTTACAGGCAGCATAACAGAAGGAGTCGCAAATCATTCCAAACTTCCGGTTTTGAGTGTTAAAATAGAAAAGGAACCAATATCAAGTCAAATCATTTTTCCTGACTAACAGGATAAATCTGCAAGGCATGAAGGTTTCATTCTTAATTGAATGGAACCTTTGTTTTTGAAAAATGATAAAAGTCATGCTTGTTTTTGAGCGCGGTCATTAGTCCCTATGTGTCAATTTTTGAATTTTGTCTCAAACTGTTTTATTATGTCAAAGAAACTGGTTCCGCATGTATTATCCCTCTTGCTCATCGTATTTCCATTTCGCTGGGCATATCTGGAAAACATCAATCCATTTTTTCAGGTTATTTCCATGGTGGTTTGCATACTTGGTTTTTTTACGGTGGTATTGCTCTACGACCGCGCGGCTGCTAAAACTTCACATTGATTCAACTACCAGGAAGCATGAAAATATTAATCCCTACAGATTTCTCTGCTAATGCGCTCTTAGCCATTGATTTCGCTATTCTGACTTTTGGAAAAACGGAGTCTGAATATCTACTCCTCAATCTTTACCATGAGCCCCATGCTGCCGCAACAAGTATGATTTCATTAGTAGATATTGCTATGCAGGATTCGAAACAATTGCTTGCCGAAGAAGAAACCAGAATTCGCAGCGCCAATGGCAAAGACATTAAATTGGAAATCTTATCTGAATATGGAGAAGGTGGAAAGAAAATCGCCAGCATTGGAGCAAAATTCAAGTGCGACTTAATTGTGATGAGCACCAAGGGTGCAAGTGGTCTTAAGGAAATTTTAATCGGCAGTGTTGCTGCCGATACTATTCATGCTAGCAAAATTCCTGTACTCATGATTCCGGAAGACTCCAAATCTTCTGAATTTAAAACATGGATTGTCGCAATAGATGAAATAAAAAATACTGAAATCCTTAGTCCTGTTCGCAACATAGCAAATCACTTTAAAGCAGAACTTAGTTTTCTCAAAATTGTTAAAGCAATTCCAGGTATTTCGAACGGTCACAATCATCGTCCCAGCTTTCTTAATCAAGCAGATGGGTATGATGAGTATTCCGCAGAAGATCCAATCGATGGAATCAACGAGTATCTCATTAAAAACAAAGCCGATCTTTTAGTCATGTTTCCTGGGACTCATGGCTTTATTGATCGACTGTTCAAGCGAAGTAACACGGGCAAAATGGCAATGCATACGAATGTACCTATGCTAACCGTACACAAATAAGAGCTTATCTTTTTAAGACTGTTATGAGCTAATCATTAGGATCCTTCTCTTCAAGTATATGGCAGCAGCGAGATCACATTGAGGAGTCAATCCTTGTTCAATTTATCAGATGATTCACAATCTCAACAGTTTCATCAACTAGATACTTGAACTCAAAACTTTCAAACACGATTTCAACTATTGCTGTAATCCTCTGTTCATGTGAGAGGCGATAAATCACTTCTCTTGGTAAATCCCGGTTAATCTTGGACAACCCTGGATGATCCTAAACGCGATGCGTCGCGTCTCTACATTTGCCAACACGATTTCGCCAAATAGGTATTATATCTTGCTTGCAGACGGTATAAAATGGGTGGTATTCAAATTTTTTGTCCGATTCGGATCACTGTAGAGACGCGATTTATTGCGTCTTCTGGTTAACCCCTGTAAATCCTGGATCATACTGGATAACCCTGGATGATCCTAGACGCGATGAATCGCGTCTCTACATTTGCCAACACGATTTCGCCAAATAGGTATTATATCTTGCGTGCAGACGGTATAAAATGGGTGGTATTCAAATTTTTTGTCTGGTTCGGATCTATGAATCAGCCTTTTTTTGCTTTTATACAAATTAAGAACAGCGACGGGTATGGCTATTCAAATCACTTAAATCACGGCCTTATTACAACAAATTCCTTTTCGAGCAAAGTTGGCGGTGTTTTCACATCATCAGGGATATCAGCAGTAAGCGAATTTAAGAATGTAACGATGCTTTTTATCTCTTCCTCTGCTAATTCTTTTCCGAGGTTCATTACTCCCATAATTCTAACGGATTCGTCTAAACTAGTTACGCTTCCATCGTGAAAATAAGGTGCCGTTTTGGCAACGTTTCTCAATGATGGAACTTTAAAAACATACTTGTCAGATTCAAGTGCAGTGAGAGTGAACCGTCCTTCATCAATAACTTTACTTTTGGTGTGTTGCCAATAATCCCCATATAGTCCAAATTTTTGGAACAAATTGGCTCCTAACAAAGGCCCGGCATGACATGTGATACAACCTGCATCCATAAAGCTTTTAAGCCCCTTCTTTTCTTCTAAACTAAAAGCACTAGAATTCCCGGCTAAATAGTCATCAAAGTGTGAGGGCGTAATAAGTATGCGCTCAAATGCACCAATAGCTTTTTTAAGATTTGTATAATTAACAGGATTTTTGTCTTCCGGAAAAGCAGCTCTAAAGAGCGTTTGGTACATTTTTATTTCGCTGATTCGTTCAATTAAAAACTCCTCATGTGGAATAGCCATTTCAACCGGATTGAGAATTGGTAATCCTGCTTGTTCCTCAACGTCTTTGGCTCTTCCATCCCAAAATTGAGACGCATGAAGAGCAGCATTGAACACAGAAGGTGAATTACGGGATCCACTTTTGCCTGCATCTCCAGGAGAAGTGGGAAGATTATCTACTCCAAATGAACTGAGATTGTGACAAGAATTACAGCTATTCTTTTGATCTTTTGACAAACGATTATCAAAATATAGAACCTTGCCTAAATCCACTTTTTCTTTGGTAATGGGATTATCAGGACTTTCTGCCGGACCCACAATCGGTTTAAATACTGCACGTGCCTTCTCACCTATTAATGCTTCTAATTCTTGATTTTCACGAAAAATAGCAGCCTGACTTTTAGGTTCTTCAACACCCTCACTTGAATTACACGTGCACAAAACCAAGCATGTTGCAATAATTAAAAAGTAACTCTTCATAATACAAAATTATGAAGCAAAATTGAGTATTTAAATAATTGAATGCTGCGACGGTAATCACTTTGAAAAGCAGTAAAAGATGATATTGATCAAGGTCTTAAATAATTTCCATTTGGAGCGCATTTAAAACTTCCAAAATACTAAGATCTACAAAATGATTTAGGACCAAAACTTGCAATAATTATTATTAAAACAATGCCGAATAGAACAAATAATCGCGTGCTAAACTCCTAACATACATTATACTATATACCGCATTAACAATAAATTAACAATTGGCAAGTTATTTGATATGTGAAAAATAGTGCCGTCGATGTTTTCGTAAACCTCTAAAATTTTGCATTATGCTATACAGAATATTTACCCTTGCCTTGCTACTCTGCCAGTTTAGCCCTATTTATTCTCAATCTGAATTTTTGGTCTATTTCGAAACCAATAGCTCAAAAATTAGCGCTTCCGAAAAATCAAAACTCGATGTGTTTATCCAAGAGCAGCAACATCTCTTAAAACAAGTAAAAGTAAGCGCCCATACCGATGCTGAGGGCACTGATAATTTTAACATCGAACTTTCCAGAAGACGTGCCGACTCCGTAATTGCTCATCTCCGACAATCAGGAGTAACAGTAGAATTTGTTGAATCTTTGGGCGAGCAAAAACCCATTTCTGATAATGAATCACCCGAGGGCAAAGCTAACAACCGTAGGGTGAGTATTAGCTATTTATTAGATAAGCCTCAAAATGCGAATCTCGAAAAAGATAGAGAAATTATTGATGGCAGAAGACGATATAATAACTTGGCGGAATTAATGCAAGAACTAGCGCCTGAAGAGGAAGTACATTGCATCAACAACCGAAAAGACACTTTGCTACTTTTCAAAAAAGGCACAGCAATCAAATTCTACGCTTATTGTTTTGAAGATTACAATCCACATGAATGTGTAGAAATTCGTGTAACAGAAGCACATCATCGGAGCGATATGTTATTAGCCGGCTTTAACACTAAAAGTGGTCCTGATTGGCTGGTAAGCGGTGGAATGCTAGATGTTGCTGCATATCAAAATGATGTGGAGCTGAAATTGTCTGAATCAAAACCTGCGGGATTCTTCATTCCAACGGAAAATTTGAACGACAGCATGCAACTCTATTATGCTGATAGAACCAATATGGATTGGAAATTAGACCCATCGCAAAAAGTTTATTGTTGGGATAGAGCCAAGTTTGTTGCCTGGTACAAGCACAATCAGGGTAGAAGAATTAACTGTGGTTTATTCTTTTGTAGAATCAACAGAGCTTTTCAGAAACGAGCTAATCGCGAACCGCTTTTCATTCCGGCAGAAACAAGTTATGGTTATGTGAATTCCTCAGGTGATTGGACAGAACTCACTGCAGATTTTGATTTGGAAGAACTCGCTGAAATAGACCAAATAATTTCAGAAGAAAATAGAAAAATCAATAACATGAATTTTTACGCTTTTAAAAGCTCAAAACTTCAACCCATCAATTGCGACTATTTCCCGGGTAAAGCGTTTAATCTAATTGTATCCAATACAAATTCTGAAGAAATAGACAATGCCCTTGTTAATATGATTTTCACTGGAAAAAATGTAGTAATGAATGGTTATGGGATTTCAAAAACTCATACTTTTCTAAATGTGCCAAAAAACAAAAAAGTAAAAATTGTAGGTATAGGATTAAAAGATGGGCTGCCCGTATTATCACTGATGGACGAAGCTGTTGATGACAATATTGCCATGAAGTATGAGTCTTGCGATGAAGAATCGATCAGGAAAAAAGTAAAAAAATTTCTTGATTAATCCAATACCTCTTAGCAAAAGAACTAAAGTCGGATAGTGCTCCTATTCAGTTTCAAAAAATCGCAGGCTTGATTAATTTCATTCAAGTCTGCGATTTGATTTTATTACCGGTGCCATTAGAAATACTATACTTAATTTGCATTCAATTATGACAAGCGTGTAAATGGCATCAGACAGTGTATTGATATGCCCATTGGATTGGGGACTCGGGCATGCTACCCGCTGCATTCCGCTTATCAATCGCCTTTTAAAAGATGAGAAGGAGGTAATTATTTGTGCCGATGGACTATCCGGAGCTCTTCTGATGCAAGAATTCCCTCAATTGCCATTCGAAAAGCTCAAAGGGATGGACATAAAATACAGTGCTTCTCTTCCTTTCTTCGTTAATATTGCACTTCGCAGCCCAGCATTTATGGCTTCCATACGCAATGAAAATGAGAGCATTAATCAACTCGTAAAAAAGTATAACCCGAAAATGATCTTATCCGACAATCGCTACGGAGTGTATCATTCAGAAGCAAAATCAATTCTTATAAGTCACCAAATATTCCCGATTGTACCTTCCATCCTGAAGCCCTTAGTATATCATAAACTCAATAATTTTTTCAGGTCGTTTGATGAGATTTGGGTGCCTGATCACGAAACTGAAAACAATTTAAGTGGGGAGCTTTCACATCAAAAACAACTGAGTCAAAAATTCAAATTTATTGGCCCATTGAGCCGTTTTGAATCAGCATGTGATAACCATAAAGGTTTCAAGTGGAAATATTTAGGAATTGTTAGCGGTCCTGAACCATACAGAACAAAATTAATTAATCAATTAATAGCATTATTTCAATTATCTGATGAGCCATCCATCATCATATCCGGCAGTCCAGAAAAAAACCAAATACAAAACATCAAAAACATCGAAATTCACCCTCATTTATCAACAAAAGAAATGAAAGAAACAATCTGTTCATCGGAAAATATTATTTGCAGATCAGGATATTCAAGCATAATGGATTTAGAGGTATTAAAGCGAAAAGCATATCTAATTCCTACACCCGGACAAACGGAACAAGAATATTTAGCTAAATTTCAGGCTCACAATCGAAGGCACTTCCTATTTAATAACGATTTGACAAAAAATAGCTAAATGCTGGAAACACCATCAGACGAACATTTCATGCGACTTGCTCTTCGTGAGGCCGATGCCGCATATTCTGCCGGCGAAGTACCGGTAGGTGCTGTAATCACGTGCAATGGAATTGTGATTGCCAGAGCGCATAACTACACGGAACGCCTAAATGATTTTACTGCTCATGCTGAAATGCAAGCTTTTACAGCCGCTTCGGAGTATTTAGGAGGAAAACATTTAAATGAATGCACCCTTTATGTTACTTTGGAGCCTTGTGTAATGTGCATGGGAGCTGCTTATAACACAAGGCTTGCGCGCATAGTTTTTGGTGCTTTTGATGAAAAAAGAGGCTATTTGAGAATTGCTTCTCAAACAGAAGACCATACCGGTTTTATTCACCCAAAATTGGAAATTAAGGGAGGTGTTTTAGGGGAAGAATGCAGTGCTTTATTGAAAAGTTTTTTTGAGGAAAGACGCAAATAGTTTACCATACATCAAAAAACACAGAAACTGCAATTAATACCATAGACAAAAGCATCATAATCAGGAAAAATTTCCAAATCCACTTTATCCAATCACTGAACGGAATTCCGGCAATGCTCAGCACTCCCATTGTTACGCCACTAGTTGGGATAATTAGATTAAACAAACCATCTCCAAACTGAAAAGCCAACACGGCAGTTTGTCTGCTTACATCAAGTAAATCAGCCAAAGGAGTCATGATGGGCATCGTAATAGCCGCCTGTCCTGAACCACTCGGAATAAAGAAATTAATAAATCCGTGAACTATAAACATCAACTCCGCTGATACTACTGTAGGTAAACCATGAAGCAATCCTGCGGTGGAATTCAACACTGTATCAATAATTTTGCCGTCTCCAGCTATCAGCAGCAAACTCTTAGATAATCCGATGATGATGGCAGCCGGCAGCATATCCTTGGCACCTTGCAAAAAGGCATCTACAGAATCTTTCACATTCATTCTTCCAACAATCACAGTCAACAATCCAAGAGCAACAAAAAGTGCTGATATTTCTTCAATATACCAAGACCAATTTTGAGCTCCGTACATGAGCACTACCAATGATGATAAGAACAACACAATAATCAATTTGCGTCTTGCATTGAAAGCGATGTGATCTCCCATTTGACCAGCGTTAAAATCAGCATTAACTGAGCCATTTTTCTTTTCGATTCTCTTGGCATACCACATCACAAACAATATGGCAACTATAGTATAAAGCAACCAAACAATCCATCGATAGCCAACACCAGAGCCTGGCGGTAATTGCGCAATTCCTTGGGCAATTCCGACATTAAAAGGATTGATGGCAGCCCCTGCAAATCCAACTGCTGCGCCTATAAACGGAATAGCCACACCAACGTATTTATCGTAACCAAGGGCATCACTTAGTGGTAATGTAATCAGCACAAATACTAATACTTCTTCAGACATTCCAAATGTGCATCCTGCAAAGGAGAAAATTCCAATTAAAATCGGAATGATCCATATTTTAAAAGATTTCCTTCGCATCGCAAAACCTAACAATTGCTGCAGTCCGGCATGAATTGCACCCGTCGCATTCATCATCGAAAAAGCACCACCCACCAGCAAAACAAAGGCAATAATCAATGCTGCATGATGATCTGTAAAACCCCTTATAGGTGCTAGCAGAAAAGCAGTTATGTTCTGAGGTTGCGATGGAATTTGTTTGTACGAACCTGCTACCACCAATTCTTTGCCCTCCCGAAAAACTATATTACTATTATTGCTGAGAATGAGCTCGGCATCAGAAGAATCAACAGACTTAAATTCTCCTAAGGCCGCAGCAGGAATACGCACCGATGATTCTAAGACCTCAATTTGGGTAGAATCTTCAGCAAGATACCACTGATTTTGAGGGGAGTATTTTACTAAAAGTTGAAGCGGTCCTTCAGCAGTTTCAAAATTAAGATTGAAAGATCCTTTTCTGTTGGCCATGGTTGATTCTTCCGGACTAAGCGGAATCCTGAGCATGGCAGTTGCTTCTGAATAATCTGCTCTGGCAAATTCTCCTCCGGGAATGATCCATGTAAGACCTAAAAAGATTAATAATATTACCAGAACAATAGCAATTGCTTCGGGCGGCTTCCTGAACATACTTAAAGTTTGGGGATGAAAATACAACATTATTACAAAGCTCAGCCCCCTTGTATTTTGGTTAACTTTGCTCTATCGGCAAAAGCATGAAGTTTGAATTAACCAAAGAATTCATCAGTCAATTCAGAGATCTGATTGAAAATGTAGCGGACAAAGAAATCCGTTACATGTTGGAAGATTTACATCCTGCGGACATTGCAGACGTGCTAGATGAGCTTGAAGACGACGAAAGTTTATTTGTTTTTAAGCTTTTGGGCCACGAAAAAGCTGCCGACGTTCTCATGGAGCTTTCGGAAGATGCTCGGGAAAATCTGATTCATAAATTATCAGCTAGGGAAATTGCCGAAGAGGTTATAGACCATTTAGATTCTGACGACGCGGCAGATTTCATGAGCGAATTGCCTCAGGCTTTCAAAGATCAGGTTATTTCTCACATTGAAGACGAAAGTGTTGCTAGCGACATTATCGATCTGCTCACCTATAAAGAAGGAACAGCGGGGGCTTTGATGGCGAAAGAGCTTATTAAAGTAAATCAAAACTGGAGCGTGGCTACTTGTTTGCGTGAAATGCGCCGACAAGCGGAACACATTGATAATATCTATACCATTTATGTTGTTGACGACAAAAGAGTGCTGATCGGAACATTGAGTTTGAAAAAATTATTGCTGTCAGCTACTTCTTCTCGTTCGCTTATAAGAGAACTATACGACCACAAAGATTTGCATACTGTTCAACCAGATGAATCTGCTGAAGAAGTGGCTAATATCATGGAGAAGTATGACCTCGTGGTTCTGCCTGTGGTTAGCAATTTGGGCATTCTGCTCGGCCGAATTACCATCGACGATGTGGTAGACGTAATCAGAAAAGAAGCCGAAAAAGACTATCAAATGGCATCCGGTTTAGCCGAAGATGTTGATGAAGGTGATAGTTCCTGGTTAAATATCAGGGCGAGATTACCCTGGTTAATAATCGGACTATTTGGAGGAATACTTGGTGCTTCCGTGATTCATCTCTATGAAGCAGACATTGCAATCTATCCTGAAATGGCTTTTTTTATACCTATGATTGCAGCCATGGGTGGCAATGTTGGGGTACAATCTGCCGCAATTATAGTTCAGGGATTAGCCAATCAAAGCATTTCTTTATCCAGCACCAGCGAAAAATTACTGAAGGAATTAGGAATTGCTGCCGTGAATGGAATCATTCTTTCGAGCATGGCACTTATATACACTTTAAGTTTTCTCGATTCATTAGCATTGAGCTATGCTGTTAGTATTTCAATGTTAGCCGTTGTTATTATTTCCAGTTTATTTGGCACTTTGATTCCATTGCTACTCGACCGTTTCAATATAGATCCGGCATTAGCTACTGGCCCTTTTATAACAACGGTTAATGATATTATTGGCCTATTTATTTACTTTATTGTTGGCCGAATGATGTATCAATACTTTGAACATGGTGAGGGTATTTTGACTTTAATATTTTAAGTATGAATGTGCTTTTTCTCGATTCAGTTCATCCCATTCTGAAAGAGCGATTAAGTTCCTCTGGTTACAATTGTATAGAGCGTTTCTCAGAACCATTAAATGAATTGGACAATGAATTTCAAGAGGCTTATGGCATCGTAATAAGAAGTCGATTTCGATTAGATTCCGCCATTTTCAATAAATGCTCCAAGCTAAAGTTCATTGCGCGTTCAGGCTCTGGACTGGAAAATATTGATATTCTCGAAGCTGAAAAGAGAAATGTTAAAATTTACAACAGTCCCGAAGGAAATTGCGACGCAGTTGCTGAACATGTGATAGGAATGTTACTCATGTTATTCAATAATCTTTGTCGATCAGACAGGCAGGTGCGCAATGGTAAATGGGTGCGTGAAGGCAATAGGGGTATAGAGTTAAACAATAAAACGGTTGGCATAATTGGTTACGGTCATACCGGCTCCTCATTAGCACGTAAACTGATTGGTTTCGGATGCCGAATAATGGCTCATGACAAATACAAAAGCGGTTTTGGGAATGAAATTATTGAAGAATCAACATTGAATGATCTTTTGGATTCCTGTGATATTATTAGTCTTCATCTCCCACTAAGCGAAGAAACTCGGTTCATGGCAAATGAATCATTTTTTCAATCTTTCAAAAATCCTGTTTGTGTAGTGAACTCATCAAGAGGTCCTATTCTGAACACTTCCGATTTAGTTAAAGCGATGCAAAAAGATAAGGTATGGGGTGCGTGTTTAGATGTTTTGGAATACGAAGAAACTTCCTTCGAATACTTATCGGAGACTAAAATGCCTGAACCATTAAAATGGCTCTCATCAAGTGACAAAGTGGTACTCACTCCTCATATTGCCGGTTGGACTAAAGAATCATATTACAAATTATCCTCTGTGTTGGCGGATAAAATTCTGGCTGACAAAAACTTCTCATAAAAAAAACGACCGTGATTTCTCAAAGTCGTTTCAGCTTCATTAAAATAGTATTATTCAGCACCGGTGCGCGATCTGCGTGTAGTGGAATAGTTAATTTTAAGCGCATTGATTTCACGCAATTGCTGTTTTACGGCAGTCACAATTCCCATTTTAGTATCCTGATCTACTTTTAAAGATGTAGTCATTTTAGGGATCTCAACTTCTAATACTTTTTTCCTGTTTTCTATAATCCAAGGCTGAATCTCAGTAACTCCTGCAAATTGGTCATCGAGTTGGATTTTAGGTTCAGTACCGTATTTTTCCTTGTCGATTGGAGGGCCAATATTAACGTAGTCTATGAGGTGTTTTTTCTCGAGCCGAGTTAACTCTGAGGCCTGAGGAAGCACGAGTTCCACTTCAAGCTCTGTTTCTCTCATCACAGTAACAACCATGAAGAAAAACAGTAGCATGAATACGATATCAGGAAGAGATGCAGTAGAGATGGCACCCATCGTCTTTTTTCTTTTTCCTTTAATAGCCATTTTGTGCAGTATTAATAGGTCCCAACATTTTTTGGTTCTGCTTCAGAAATCCTTTGCGGATAGATTTCACGTACAGCGTACATTTTGTCACGATATGTATCTTTTGCTTCTGGGTCATTGGCCAGTTGCTCAAGATCGTAAAAGGTTACTCCGAATTTTTCCAGGCTCAATTCATCACGCAATTCATTAACCGCAGATTCAAGTTCATTTTGAACTTGGATATACATATCATACGAAGTGCCATTGTCATTTTGCATAGAAATAAGCGCAGAGGAAGGCAATTCTTTATACTCACCAACCAATTCAATGGTTTTAAGTTTACGTTCCCATTTCTCCACTTCTTTCTGATAGCTTTCACGAATTTTATCATCCTTTGCACCATTCACATAAGCCTTAGCCTGATCAAGCATTGCAGAAGATGCAGCTTTCCTAACCCATTCTCGTTGAGGAACTTTTTCATCTAGCGCAAAATCTGCAAACACACCATCGCCTAGTAGAAACTCTTTGGCGCCGTTTTTAAGATCATTGATGCGAAGATATTGACCTTCAACAAGAAGTTGATCTTGAGCATTCACAAGTACTATGTAAACATTACGTTCCTTTACCGGCGGCACAATAATATCCTCCGGTACAGGAGGTGGAAGCTGACGTAAGATACCTTCATCAGTATCCATAGTAGTGGTTACGAGGAAGAAAATCAATAGCAAGAAAGCGATGTCAGCCATCGAACCTGCATTGATTTCCGGAACTTCTCTCCTGGCCATAGTTCTTATTATTTAAAGATACGGCTCACCTCTGCGTAGAGGATAGCGCCAATTGCTATGATGCCAAGCAATAAGGTTGCCCAAATGCCAGCTCCGACCCATTTGGAAGTAGATTCTGTAACTCCTTCGCCATAAGCAGGCAATACCTCGCTAGAAGCAAGACCCATATAACTAATTGCAAGGATGACAAGAAAACCAACAATTCCAATTATTAAACCTTTTGATTTACCGATATTCTGAAAGGTATGACCTAAACCAAAAAGCACCATAAGCGCCACGGCCAAAACCATAACAATAACTGATAGGTAAATGGCAGCCATAATTTTACCGCCCACTGCTGCATCCGCTTCCATAAAAGTATGTTTGGAATCGGAGTTAGTCATAATCAGCAAACAAAGGACTGTACCTATTGCTGCGATACCTAATCTGAGGATAGTGAGTCCTGTTTTCATTGACACAGGTGTTTTTAGGAATTACTTCCTGTTGATATTACGCTTGTATAGAGCATCAACCAATTGCATTGATGACTCTTCCATTTCAATAACAATACTGTCGATTTTCGCCAGAATGTAGTTGTAAAAAATCTGAAGAATGATAGCCACGATTAGACCGGCAATAGTGGTTAAAAGTGCCACTTTAATACCACCAGCTACAACTGCAGCGCTGATGGTATTGGCAACCGCAATTTTATCGAAAGCGATAATCATACCGAACACCGTCCCCATGAAACCTAACATCGGTGCAAGAGCGATGAACAATGAAATCCATGATAATCCGCGCTCCAATAAACTCATTTGGATGCTACCGTATTGCTCTATTGATTTTTCAACCATGCTGATATCGTCTGCACGATCTAAACCTTGGTAGAAAATTGCAGCTACCGGACCACGAGTGTTGCGACAAACGTCTTTAGCTGCTTCAACACCACCAGTGTTTAGCGCTTCACCAACTCGATCAAGAAGTTTCGTTGTATTAGTAGTTGACATATTAAGGTAAATAATACGCTCAATAGCCAAAGCAAGTCCAAGAATAAGACAGATCAATACAAATGACATGAAAAGAGGGTCACCTTCAATGAAGTAACGCTTTACAGTCTGCATTTTACCGGTTACCTCTTTTTGGGCTGCGGCGGCTTCTTCGGCAGGAGCCTCAATTAGCGGTGCAGCGTCAGTATTGCTGGTTTCTGCGGGAACAGAGTCTTGAGTCATTTCCTGAGTTTCACCTGATGCAGGATCCTGGGCAAAACTTGGGTTGATACTGCCGAAACTGATCATAGCCATCAGTGCGAACAAAGCAAACAACTTTTTCATAGTCTTAATATTGGTTTCTGGTGTTTGTATTATTTTTTCTTTCCTTACATTTAAACTAGCGGAGAGAGAGGGATTCGAACCCACGTCACCTTGCGATGAACACGCTTTCCAAGCGTGCGCCTTAAGCCACTCGGCCATCTCTCCTCTTTGCATTTGGGTAAGAATTTGCATTCGAGCTGCTCGTTCTTTTCCGCTGGCGAAGATAAAAAGAACCTTTGAGTAAACATTACTCATACTTAAAGCAACTCGAAAGTTCTGATTCTCAATCCTATTTCCGCAATTGGCGGGCAAGTTAACAAAAAAAGCCATGTCTAACACTGTAATCATCATTAAGGATTGTGCACAAATATCACGCTCATAGCGCTGTTATTATTGCTGAGCAACTCTCAAAATACTTGCAATTCTATACAAGTGCAGAGAAAGTTGTGAGCTCTCCTCGCAAACTTGAATAGTAAAGAAGCTCCCTTTCTTCTTTTGATAAATCATGCCCTAAAACGAACATCAATTTTGTAATAGCTGCTTCAAATGTCATATCACCTGCACTCCATACCCCCAACTGACGAAGCGCTGTGCTGGTTTCATATCTCCCTTGCTCCACAAATCCCATCGAACATTGTGTAACATTAACTACAATTATTCCGCTATCAATTGCCTCTTTCAATGCCTCAATAAACCATTTTGCAGATGGCGCATTTCCTGACCCATAAGTTTCCATCACTAAACCACACAAGCCCTTCGTTCTTGTTATAGCTTTTATTGAAGCTTCCGTTATGCCCGGAAACAATTTTAATACCCCTACTCTATTTTCGAGGCTTTTCATAATTCTAAAGGGCCCCTCGGGTCTTTTAAGCATCAACTCTCTTTTATAGCTAATATGTACTCCTGCCGTTGCCAATGCCGGATAATTCGGACTTAGAAACGCATCAAAATCTTCTGTGTTGAACTTTATTGTTCGGTTACCTCTGTAGAGATTGGACTCAAAACACAAAGCTACTTCGGTTAGTAGGGGGTGTTCGTTATTTCTTGCTGCGGCAATTTCAATGGCCGTTATCAAATTGTCTTTCCCATCGGTTCTCAATCTTCCAACCGGCAATTGTGAGCCTGTGAATACAACTGGTTTGGCCAAGTTGTGCAGCATAAAACTCAATGCTGATGCAGAAAATGACATGGTGTCGGTGCCATGCAGAATCACAAATCCATCATAACCGGAATAATTTACCTCTATGATTTCGGCCATTTTTTGCCAATCATGGATTCCTGCGTCCGAGGAGTCGATCGGATTTTCGAAAGCTACCCAATCCAGATCAACATTAAATCTTGCCAACTCTGGTACCATATCAATAAGGTGCGAAAACTCCATCGGCCTTAAACTGCCCGTTCTTGGATCTTCAATCATTCCGATTGTTCCTCCAGTGTATATCAGAAGTACAGAGGGTTTTTTCATGCTTAAACTTTCAATTTGAATAAATTGATGGCATTAAAGGTGGTTAGTTCAGCTACTTCTTCAGCCGAAACACCAAGTGTGCTCGCAATTTGATCAAGGATATAGATCAAAAAGGAAGGTTCATTTCGCTTACCTCTATAAGGCACAGGACTTAAATATGGAGCATCCGTTTCGAGTATAATCCGATTTGTAGTTAAATGAGCCAAAACCTCTGATAATCCGGACTTCTTGTATGTGATTACCCCTCCTATTCCCAAATAGAATCCGGGATAAGAAAGGCATTTTAAACCTTGTTCAATATTTCCGCTGAAACAATGGAAAACCCCTCTCAATGGACTATCTTCAAACTCGTCCATGATTTCAAAAATTTCTGAGAATGATTCCCTAGCATGAATAACCAATGGCAAATCAAATTCCAAGGCCCAGAGAATATGTTGACGAAAAGATTGTTTTTGAGCTTCTAAATGGGTTTTATCCCAATACAAATCAATTCCGGTTTCGCCAACTGCACAATAGATTCCTTTTTCTAATTCGGCGCGAACATGGGCCAATTCAGACTCCATATTTTCATTCACAGAACAGGGATGCAATGCCATCATAGGCAAACATTGTAAAGGCCAATCTTTGTTTACACGCAACATTAAAGGCGTGCTGGATGAGTCGATATTTGGCATCAGCATGTACTTCAGTCCTCTAGCAAGAGCGCGGCTGATCATTTCAGCTCGATCCTGATCAAAGGTTTCCTGGTATATATGGGTATGGGTATCTATTAGAATCACGGTACCAAATTACTAATAAGCTATCTCTGTATTGGTATTCCCGTAAATTCGCAACATGTCTTCGAAGTCAAAAATCCTGATCGTGCGCTTCAGTTCTATAGGCGATATTGTGCTTTGTAGCCCTGTTATTCGCGCAATTGACAAACAATGGAAAGGAGGGGCTGAGATTCATTTCATCACTAAAAAATCCTTTGCCCCCATACTCGAAAACAATCCGCATATAGCTAAACTTTGGACTATTGAAAAATCCATTTCGGAACTTGGCCCTGATTTTTACTCTCAAAATTTCGACCTGATTGTAGACTTGCACCGCAATCTCCGAACTCTAGGTTTGATTTTCAAATTGCGAAGACCCTTCACCAGACTGAATAAACTAAATTTCAGAAAGTGGATTTATGTTCGTTTCGGAATAAATCTTATGCCTGATATTCATATTGTTGATCGCTATTTAGATCCACTGAAAAAATGGGGTGTTTTGGACGATGGTAAAGGCCTCGATTATTTTTTTCCTGAAAACTTCCAATCAAAAGAGGCAGATAACTTAAAGGACAAAAAATATGTGGTTTTCGCTTTAGGTGGCGCGCATGAAGGTAAAAGAATGACCGATCATCAATGGATAAATGTAGGATTAGCTATTCATCATCCAATTGTATTACTTGGTGGAAAAGAAGATGTTTCTTCCGCCAACATAATTGCGAAGGCCCTTGAAAAGAAGAGTGTCAATTTTTGCAATCAACTGAGTCTGCATGGCTCAGCAACTGTAATAAAAAATGCAGAACTAGTTTTGAGTGGCGATACTGGAATGATGCATATAGCTTCTGCTTTTCAAAAAAAAATAATTTCCCTTTGGGGATGTACGGTGCCTCAATTCGGCATGTATCCTTACAGAGCTCATGAGGCATCAGTAATGTTAGAACCAGACGCTCATCCTAAAAGGCCCTGTTCCAAACTTGGCGATAAGTGCAAATACGGAATGGAATCAAGGTGTATTACAGGAATTAACAATGATAAAATTATTCGGGAAGTTGAACGACTTCTTAAGGTTTGATAAAAAGCGCCTTCAATTCAGTTGCTTCTTCAGGCTTCATTTTGCCCGCCAGTATTAATGATAATTGCTTACGTCTCAAGGCCCCGTCAAATCGTTTAATTTCCAATTCTGTTTCGGGAATGAGCTCAGGTACATGAATAGCTGAACCCAATTGATCAACGGCAACAAAAGTATAAATAGCCTCATTGCACTTTTTTAATTTTCCGCTGGCATGATCTTCAACAAACACATCCAAATAAACTTCCATCGAACTGCTGAAAGCTCTGGAAACCTTGCTTTCTATACTTACTATATCACCTAATTTTATTGGCTGATCAAATGAAACGTTGTTTACGGCAGCGGTAACAACTACTCTCTTGCAATGGCGATGCGCACTGATTGCCGCATTGATGTCCATCCAACTTAGTAATTGTCCTCCCATTAAATTACCCAAAGTATTGGTATCGTTGGGTAGAACGATTCTGGAACTTGAAGCAAAAGTTTCAGAGGCTTTTTTAGACTGTCTCATGATGGTGCAAAGATAAGCTGATGATGCTAACTTGCGCATGTTCCTCATCATTCATCAGAAGACAAATGACATTGCTTTTTATTTCACAGCTTGACCTAAAAGCTTTACATATTATTTTCGTAATAACATGGTTTGCCGGGCTTTTCTATATGTTCCGCCTCTTTGTTTACTATGCAGAATCCGAAAAACTGGGAAAAACTGAATCTGAAATTCTTAAAAAACAGTACTTGATAATGATGAAAAGGCTTTGGTATATCATTACCTGGCCTTCTATGATCCTTACCTCCATTTTTGGCTTTGGGATGATTATCGATATGCCTCAATGGCTGGATAATTCATTTATGCATGTAAAGCTGGGTTTCGTGGCGTTGTTGTATTTATATCAAATTTGGGGACAATGGGTATTGAACAGAATCATTTCAGGAACTGTTCCCTATTCATCCCAACAATTCCGATTGTTGAATGAGATTCCTACTATAATTCTGATTGCCGTAGTTTTTATCATCGTTAAAAAAGACAGTTTGAATTGGATTTGGGGTGTTGCTGGAATTATGGGTGTTGCGATAGCGGTTATTCTTGCTACTAGATTGTATAAATCCTATCGCATGAAAAAGTGAAAATATGCTCAATCCCGGCGAAAAAGCCCCAGATTTTAATCTCCAAGATCAACACGGAAACCTTATCAATCTTTATTCAATTCTTCAATCAAAAAAAGCAGTCGTCTATTTTTATCCTAAAGATGAAACTCCCGGATGCACTGCAGAAGCCTGTTCATTCCGCGACAATTATGAAGACTTCAAAGTGCTCGGTGCCGAAGTTATTGGAATAAGCAGGGATAGTGGCAAAGCGCACAATAGTTTTGCCTCTAACCACCAATTGCCTTTTACGCTACTTTCTGATCCAGGAGGAAAAGCGGCCAAGTCTTTTAAAGTACCTAAAACTTTAGGCATCATTCCGGGACGTGTAACATACGTGATTGATCAAAATCACACCATCCTTTCTTCTTTCAATTCTCAGTTTAATGCATTGTTGCATATTCAAGAAGCGCTAAAAGCACTCAAGGCCTGATTATTTGGTGCGCATACCATCTGTCTTCTAAAGGCTCAGCTACAGTGCAATTAGCTTGATAAAACTTTTGATAGCCTACACACCTGCCCTCCACCTACCCATTCTTTAACATTCTAAATTCGTTCAAATAGAAAACAAAAAGGTCGGCTCAATGAGCCGACCTTTTATATTGTCAGATGCTAGGATTACTTAGTAACCACCAGACGCTCAACTTTAACCTTGTTCTGACCAGTGAGCATAATCATGTAGATGCCGCTTGGCAGATCATCAACACGAACCTCACGGCGATACTGAAGGCCAGCTTCGAGCATTCCTTGGTACACTGTACCTACTTCATTTCCTTGCATATCGAAGATTTTCAACTCAGCAGTTGTAGATTTCTCTGAACCAAACTCGATCCATGCATTTTCCATTGCAGGGTTCGGGTAAATTCTGGTGATAGAGATATCGCCTTTGCTGTTGTCAAATGCCTCTTCAAGCGCTGGGATATTTGGCGCACCAAATCCTAGTTCTTCGAAGGAAACTACTTGTTCGATTACTGTTACGTTACCGGTACAATCTGTAGCAGTCCAAGTACGAGTGATCGTGTATTGTG
>Ga0209702_10000350_pt1 | contig 94774 bp, 79 predicted proteins | sample FRY01_FD_187210 | JGI IMG/M metagenome (GOLD analysis project Ga0209702, IMG submission 187210) | Freshwater microbial communities from Lake Fryxell liftoff mats and glacier meltwater in Antarctica - FRY-01 (SPAdes) (version 2) | ecosystem: Environmental > Aquatic > Freshwater > Ice > Glacier... | reverse complement strand
TTGCCTTTGGTTCCTGCGGTTGCGCTGCCGGTTTCGCCCGTCGCCGTTCCTTCAGCCTTGGTGGACTTGCTCGCTTCATACGCAGCCTTGCCAAGTTCCATCGCCGCATCGTTGAGTCCCTTCATCGCAGCTTCGATCGCGGCTCGATCGTCTTCCTTAATCTTGGATTCGACATTCGAGATCGCACTCTCGACAGTTGAACGGCTCTCGGCAGAAATCTTGGCGCCATGCTCCTCGAGCGTTTTCTTGGTCGCATAGATCGCCTGCTCCGCTTGATTGCGGATGTCGACGAGCTCGCGGCGTTTCTTGTCGGTGCCCGCGTTTTCCTCGGCCTCGCGGCGCATGCGCTCGACTTCATCCTTGCTTAAGCCGCTCGATCCGGTGATACGGATTTCCTGCTTCTTGCCAGATGCTTTGTCAGTCGCGGCCACATTCATGATTCCGTTGGCGTCGATGGAAAACTCCACCTCGATTTGCGGAATGCCTCGGGGCGCAGATGGAAGTCCAGTGAGATCGAATCGTCCGAGGCTTCGATTGTCGGTCGCGAATTCACGGTCTCCTTGCAGAACATGAATCGTCACCGAAGATTGATTATCCGCAGCCGTCGAGAAGACTTCCTTCTTGCTCGTTGGAATGGTGGTGTTGCGCTCGATCAATCGGGTCATGACTCCACCGAGCGTTTCGACTCCTAGCGAGAGTGGCGTGACATCGAGCAGCAAGACATCCTTGACCTCGCCTTGCAAGACGCCGCCCTGAATCGCCGCGCCCACCGCGACGACTTCGTCGGGATTGATGCTGCGATCGAGCTCGCTGGTCTGGAAAATTTCCTTGGTGATTTCTTGCACCTTTGGAATGCGAATGGATCCACCGACCATGACGACATCCTGAATGTCCTTGGCGTTGAGCTTGGCATCCTTGAGACAAGTTATGCACGGACCACGCAGACGCTCAAAGAGATCTGCGCAGAGTTCCTCAAACTTGGCGCGGGTCACAGTGACCTGTAAATGTTTCGGTCCATTCTGATCCGCCGTGATAAACGGCAGATTGACGGTTGTTTCGAGCTGGGTTGACAGTTCAATCTTCGCCTTCTCGGCCGCTTCCTTGAGGCGTTGCAGTGCCATCGGGTCCTTTCGAACATCGATGCCTTCTCGCTTGCGGAATTCCTCGCCGACAAAGTCGATCAGTCGCTGATCAAAATCATCGCCGCCGAGATGCCCGTCGCCATTGGAAGCAAGCACTTCAAAGACACCGTCGCCGATGTCGAGGATCGAGATGTCGAATGTTCCGCCACCGAGATCGAAGACCGCGATGCGAGAATTCTTGCGCTTCTCGAGTCCATATGCCAGCGCCGCTGCGGTTGGCTCGTTGATGATGCGCTCGACCTTGAGACCAGCGATCTCGCCAGCATCCTTGGTCGCCTGTCGTTGCGCGTCGTTGAAATATGCCGGCACGGTGATGACCGCGCGGTCAACCTTCTCGCCAAGATATTCCTCAGCAACACGCTTGAGATCGCGCAGAATCATCGCCGAGATTTCCGGTGGTGTGAACGACTTGCCGCGAATGTCAATCTTGACCAATTCATCCGGACCGCCCACAACGGTGTACGGCACACGCGTTTGCTCTTCCTTCACTTCGGAGCCGCGACGACCCATGAAGCGCTTGATCGAGAAGACCGTGTTCTTGGGATTGGTGATTTGCTGATGACGCGCTGGCTGACCGACAAGTTGCTCACCCTTTTCAGTGAACCCAATCACTGATGGAGTTGTGCGATTGCCCTGCGAGTTGATGAGAACCTTTGGCTGTCCGCCTTCCATAATGGAGACGCATGAGTTGGTTGTTCCGAGATCGATTCCAATGATTTTTGACATGTGAGTAATCCGTCCGTTTCTGCCCTCGTGGGAGCGCGCTCATAGAGCAAAAGTTGTGCCAATGTAGATTCCGTCATTTATGGAGAACGAAATGGCTATTCTCGCTGCATGAATTCTCCCCCCAATGACCAGCGTCTCGCGTTCGCGACCGAGGCAATTCTGGCAGGTTTGGCGGCACTACGCATCATTTTGCAAGGTCCGCGAGCGCGTGAACCGCTTATCAAGCCCGACGGAAGCCCAGTGACTGCGGGTGATCTCGCAGTCCAAATGGCAGTCTGCGCAGTCCTCGCTCGGCGGACTCCAGACTGGACAGTTGTTGGCGAAGAAGGGGAGTCGAGTTTCGCTGGTCCCATCGGAGAGGCGCTGCTCGCACGAGCGGTCGCAGCCGTTGTCGCGTCGATGGGTGCGGATGCGCCGAGTGATCCGAGCAAATTTCTTGTGAATCAACCGAAGCCATCGGGATCGAAATGGTGGACGGTCGATCCAATCGATGGCACCAAAGGATTTCGCAGCGCTCGACATTACGCACTGTGCTTGGCGCTCATTGAAGACAAGCAAGCGACCGTTGGAGTCTTGAGTTGTCCAACGCTGGTGATGGGAAGAGATCCGCTGGAGATCGGTTCTGATGAGCAGTTTGGTACGGTCTATTCTGCACTGCGCGGTCAAGGAACATGGAAGTTTCAGCCGACCGAAGGTCTGCGTCACCTTCCCCAATCGGCCGTGCGATTGATTCGCCCTCCACACACCGGATCCACATGGCGTGTCTGCGATTCCATCGAAGGTGGATCGCGCGCCGAGCGAATGCGCGGCATCATGTCGCAAACAGGTCTCACATGGAATTCGGTTTCGCTCGACAGTCAATGCAAGTACGCACTCGTCGCAGAAGGCGCGGCGGATTGTTTCATGCGCGTTCCTGGATCTCGTGGCCCAGAAAAAGTTTGGGATCACGCACCCGGCGCGGTGGTCGCGGAGGAAGCTGGCGCGGTGGTGTGCGACTTGCATGGAAAACCGTTCGTTTTCACGGGAGAATCGCTCGACCAAAATGTTGGCACGCTCGCATGCGATCGCGAAATGGTCGCGGCGATTCGCGCCGCATCATCGGAGCATCTCGATTCGACACGCAAGTCTGCCGCATGGAATGACTCGGAGCGGTTGTGATTCTCTTTGTGTTCGTTGGATTTGCGGCGTCATTTCTCTGGGCGGTCGGACGCATCGCGACGGATCGACTGGCGCCGATTCAATATCTGCACTGGCTTCCAACGATTGTTGCACTGGCGATCACAATCGCCTGTGCATCGGCGTTGTTGGCTTCCAACTGGCGGCGATGTCGACGCGTGATGTGGCTGATCGCACTCGTGCAGGCTGGAGTTTTCTTCGCGCAAGATTTTGGATTCGCCCGCACGCAAACACTCGCCGCAGGAGAGTCGACCGTTCGGATCGCACACATCAATCCAAACTGGCCCGGCGCAGAGTCGTCCACTGTTGCGGATTCTCTCGCAGCTGGTTTGACCGACGCCTTTGGGAGACCTGGCCCCGATGTCATTTTCCTTTCGGAGGTTGGCGCATTGCTAAATCCCGACGACGCGCGGAAGTACTCTCCAAAAGATGCAGTCGCCTATTCGGTGGGCCGTTTTGGAATCTTGAGCCGTGTGCCGGTTGTTGAACTGACGCCGCTCTTCGATGATTCGAAATCGACGGCGGTCATCGTGCGCTTTGGCGCAGTCAATGGAATGCCGTCATGGAGCGCACTGTTGATCGACGCTCCATCCGCGCCACAACTGCCGCGTTATGCACTCTGGTCGGAACTTCGAACGCGAATCGATGGACTTGGGGTTGCACCGCCGGATGTGATCATCGGCGATCTCAACACCGCGCGCGGTGCGGCATCGCTGCGGAAGTTTGCGCCTGAAATGCGCGACGCATTTGCCATCGCAGGCATCGGCTATGGCGCTTCCTTCCCGAGGAGATTTCCGCTCTGGCATATCGATCAGATGCTCGTTGGACCGCGAGTTGAGGTCATTCGCTATGAAGTGATCAACACCGGCTTTGGCAAACACTGCATGCAATCAGCGGTCATTCACATCTGGCAAGCGGGCACAGCGCAACGAAAGTGACTTACTTGCTGAAGTCGGCCCAGAGTTCGCGATAACTTTGCTCGCTCGGCGGTTGGTCAACACTTGAACTGATGAGGGTGTTGTTCAGAAGGTTCTTGTTATCGTGCCAGAAACGAACCGACAAGTCGCCGCGCAAAATGTTGGTGCCAGTTCGGTGATTGATATCGGACGACTCTCGCATGCCGTCGACGACGATGGCCATTTCAGACATCGCATACAAGTGACGCGGAGAGTTCGTGTGCTCACCAGTGAGTGATGGTATTGACTGTTCAGTGTCGCCAATGAAGTGGTAATTGCAGTAGATTCGAGTGGGCGAATCTTTGGAAATTACTTCGGTCATTTCAGCGAAGTGGTGATTACCGTGATGGCAAGGGCAATACAGCACGCGCGGGTTGTCCAAGAACAGACTCCCTTCACTGATCAGTAATCCCAGTCCATCCCACTGCATACTCGGATTGATGTCGCCTATCGGTGACATCGTGCCGGTGGTGAGCGCCATCAATTCGGCGGGAGCTAAAGTTTCGTCGTCGTCAAAGAGTGTGGCGGGAAGTCGTTCACCCGATTGCAAGGCGTATCCATACATCGCCAGACCAATTTGTCGAAGATTGGAACTGCACTGAATTCGATATGCACTTTCGCGCGCCGCGCGCAATCCAGGCATCATGATGCTGACGAGAAGAGCGACGATTGAAATCGTCACGAGGAGTTCTACGATTGTGAAGCCTCGTGCCAACATCGTCGGCTTGATCTTGGGGAGATCGAGCCGAACTTCTCGATGCCGAAGTTGTTCGGACAGTTTCGAGAGCATGACAAACTCCAACCGCAGGGCGCGGAGCTTCTCCCTACCTCACACCGAGGTATTGTGCCACAAGAAATGGTGTGTGCGGAGTAAAATACGCGTTTTTCTCATGTTTATTTTGAGGGGGACTCGCATACCCCCGAGGTGTGATTTGCCAAAAATCGCAAGGAAAGTTTGCTTTTGGCTATGCTTGGGGCATAGTCGGATCGTTGGAGAGATTGATGGATCTCTTCCAATTGCGTTTTTTTATGTGAAAAACGGCTGGAAGGAAGTTTGATACTTGTGTGTTAGGCCTGTTCCCTGCTTGTTATTTGGGCTTGTTATTTGGGCTTGACATCTTGTTTGGAGGCACTGGAAAATGGGTCTAGAATTAGGTCAACCAGACGAAGACTGGATGCTCATGCAGCGTATTGCACAGAGCAACGAGGTCGCCCTGCGCACGCTATATGACCGTTTCGGCAACTTGGTCTATCGCAATGCATGCCAAGTGTTGGGGTCGGTCTCTGAGGCCGAAGACGCGACACAAGAGATTTTCGTGCAAATTTGGCGCACTTCAGACCGCTTTGACCCCACTCGGGCCAAGTTGATCACCTGGGTGATGCTGATTTCGCGACGAATGCTCATCGACCGCCTGCGCCGCCGTATGGTTCGTCCGAACGCGATATCGCTGGACGCTGGTCAACACGATGTCGCGAGTCCAGCCAGTCGCGACGATGAAATCAAGGAAGGCAGCGAGACCGTGCGCCGCCGTATGAATGAATTACCAGACTTGCAGCGCGAAGTCATTGAGCGGGTTTATCTGCAAGGTTATTCGCTGCGTGAGGTCGCGGAACAGCGCGGAATGCCCGTTGGAACGGTGAAGAGCGCATTGAGCCGCGGACTGACTCGGCTTCGCGAAAAATTTGGTCTCGATATGACTGGTTCGTGAGTTACGAAGGCGCCATTCATTTGGCGCGGTTGAGGGAATTGTGCGACAAAAGGGAGTTGCACTTCGTATTGGGAGGTTAGAGGGAACGATTGATGCGTTATCAATCTCCTCAGGAGGACTGTGGTCTTGATTTGGATCGCCAGTTTTGGCGTCGCCCAAGTTAGGTTGCAGAAGGAAAAGGGACTGGCGGTAGGTTTGCCTCTCCCGGACTGAGGGTTTAGGGACCTCCAGTTTTTTGTCTGAGGTGTTTATGGCAAGTTATCCATCCAACCGTGATGAAATTATTGAACTGGCTCAGCTGGAAGTTCTCGGCGGGCTTGAATCGAGCGATTGCGTTCGACTTGATCTGCTCTTTCGGGATGCGCCGATGCCTTTGCAACGAGAAGTGATTGATCTGCAAGCAACGCTTGCATCGCGAACGGACCTCTTACCCAACATCGATGCGGAGCGTTCGCTTCGATTCCGTGTTCTAGCGTCTGTTGCACAGGCGGTCGAGGCGAGCGATGCGGAACTGGCTCCAATCGCCGCGATCGGTCGTCCCGGCACTGCAGTTGTGGGTTCGTTCAATGCTGCTGCAATGGCCACTCTCGATCGTGCTGCTCCGAGTCGAATTGCCGATGACTTGAAGTGGCGTCGATCGTCAATCATTTGGCGTGCGGCCTGCATCGCTGCAATCGGTGGACTTGTTGCTGCTTTGGTTCTGAGTGTCGCGATGTCGCGCCAGTCCGCGCGCATCAGCGAGCTCGCCTTGCAGAATGCGACGAGCGCGGAACTGACGGGATTGATCGGACCTGGACTCGCAGAGTTCTTGGATCAGCGATGCGTTGTTAAGGGATTAGTCGGTTCAACGGCGCGCGATAACGGATCCGCGACGGTGATGTTGGCTCCGACGCTTGATGCGGCATTGATCGTTTGGGTCGATTTCACGGTCGGTCAAAATTTGCTCTTGCAGTCGTTTGATCGGCAGTCTGGAATCACTCACGACGCGGGACAGTTTGATGTCGTCAATCCACTTGGCGGAACACGGATCTCGTTGGATTGGGGTGTCGCCAAGTTGTCGTCGGACTGGCGAATCGTGGATGCTCGCGGCGTCGTTGTCTTCAGCACGAATCCTTAATGATGCTGAATGATGCTGAATGATGCCGAGCGATGCATTCTTTTCGAACTTGTTCCTTGGCCTTGCGCTAGGAATTTCTGTCAGCGAATGTTGAAGTAGCCACCGACTCGCAGCGGTTCAGGGCCAGGATCCGCTGCGAACGAGTTTTCATTCACCGACTCGCCGGAGCCACTCTTCTTCGAGTTGAATCTTTTCGCGCTCCGTGGTGGCTCGGCTGTCGAGCAATGCGTTTGTCTTGTTTCGGTCCGAGTAGATCGATGGATCAGCGAGTTGATCGTCGATTTTGGTCAGGCGAGCGTTGATCGATTGCAGGGTCTCCTCGATTTGCGGCACTGGAAGATTCGACAGCGGATTACGCGGATCAGCCTTTCGATCATTTGACGCGGTGCGCGGACGCGATTGTTTGCCGCCTTTGGTTGATTGCTGCGGCGCGGATTTGGCAGGTTGCGGCTTGCTTGGAGAATCTTTCCGCTGCGGCGACTTGGCTTGAGGTTTGGGTGCTGCGGCGGAATTCTTCGCTGCGCTTAGTTGGCTCTGCGCATTCGCATTGGCACTCGCGCTGGCGCTCTGATTGCGGACTCGCTGCGCATCGAACTCCGTGTAATTCCCCTGGAAAAGACTCCATTTCCCGTCGCCTTCGAGCGAAAGAATTTGATCGCATGTCGCAGCAAGCAGCGCGCGATCATGGCTGACCAAGATGAGTGTCCCGTCGTATCCACCCTCTTCGGGAGGCAGCGAAAGAGCCTGTTCAAGTCGTTCTGCACTTGGAATATCAAGATGGTTTGAAGGCTCGTCCAGAATGAGCAGATTGTGAGCGCCCGCAACAAGACCCGCTAGCACAGCTCGAGCGCGTTCGCCACCCGAGAGCGATCCGAGGGTCGCTTCTTGCGCACGACCAGTGAAGAGGAATGCGCCAGCGAGATCGCGTGCTTCTTGTTCCGAGAGTCGCACACCATTGGCACGCGGCGGTACTGTCATTTGAAGATAAGTCCAGACTTCCTGTGTCTTGTCGATGTGATCGTGCGTCTGACGAAACCAACCAATCGAAAGGCGTGGACTGCGCTTGAGCGTTCCAGTGTCCGCGGGCTCGTCACCCGTCAAGATGCGGATGAGAGTTGTCTTGCCAGTGCCGTTGGCGCCGACGATTCCCATTCGGTCGCCGGGCTTGAGCGTCAATTCGAAATCGACGAGCAGCACTCGATCGCCGAATGCCTTGGAGACATCATGCCCAGAAACAACGATGTCGCCGACTCGTTCAGCTCGCGGAAGTTCCAGTCGCATGACATCGAAATCCACAGGCCGCTCCACCAAACTATCGCGCTGATATCGCTCGAGGCGCGTGGCGCGTCCTTTGGCTTGGCGTGCGCGCTGCCCCGCTTTGTACCGTGCGATGTACGCCTCTTCGCGGCCGATCTTTTCTTGCTGCTTGTCGTGGATGCGTTGCTGGGTCAGCGCACGCTCGCGGCGCAGAATGGTGAAGTCGGCGTAATTGCCAGGATATTCACGAATATTCGCGTCATGAATTTCGATGATGCGCGAAGCGACGCGGTCGAGCAACCATCGATCATGGCTGACGACGACAACGGATCCTTGAAATTCATCAGCGAGAAAATCCTCAAGCCAACGGCGTCCTTCAATGTCCAAGTGATTGGTGGGTTCGTCTAAGAGCAGAAGGTCGGGTTCTTCGAGCAGAAGTCGCGCGAGCCCGGCGCGCGCACGCTGTCCGCCCGAGAGTTTGTTGATGAGTGTCGAGAATTGTGCGTCGGTGAATCCGAGTCCATGCAGTACGGCGTCAATCTTGTGATCGACCGCATACCCGCCGCCGCGCTCGAATTCGGCGTCGAGGGTCGACTGCTTGCTGAGCAATCGATCGAGATCGCCAGCAGTTGCGTGCGAAAGCTGCTCATAAACCTGATCGAGTTCATGACGGATCTCACTCAGTCGCGAGAATGCACGCGCCGCCGCTTCGCGCAATGTGTCGGTTGGTTCGATGGTTGGATCTTGCGTGAGAAAACCAACGCGGCAACCTCGCTGCAGTGCGACCGATCCTGCATCTGGCTTGGAATGACCAGCGAGCAAGCGCATCAGCGTGCTCTTTCCACAGCCATTTCGGCCGACGAGTCCGATTTTTTCACCGGGCTCAATCGTGAGCGTCGCCTCATCAAGCAGAAGTCTTGTTCCATGTCCAAAACGGACATTTGTCATGGTGGCGATCGGCATTTTTTGATACTACATGGCTACGCTGATGGGATGATCAATAGTCTGAGTCGATCGGCAACATGGTTCGCACGCTGGCGAGGATCGCGGCTGTTGCTGATGCCGATAGTGATTGTCGGGGTTGCCCTGTGGTTGACATCGCTTCAGAGTCGAGCAGTCGAGGGGGAGTCCATTCGTGTTCGACTCTTGCTGATTCAACTTCTCGAGGAGGTGGCGCGCGATCCGCAATCGCAATTGCAAATGCAAATGCTCCAAGGAAGCGATCCGATTCTCTGCGAGGAACTGCGCATGCGGCTACGCGCCGAGGTCACGCGAATGCCCTCGGCTGTGCCGCTGGTTGATGTGCGTGTGGGAGATTTTGGCGTCGGCTCGGTGGGCGGTGCAACGCACACTGCGCTGGCGAGTTACCTCGGCGCAAAAGCCATCGCCGTGCGCGTGATCGCAACGCCCAAGGATGGCAGGATGCAAATTGTCGGGGTTTTCACGCCGAGCGCAAGCGATTTTGCGCAAGTGAATGCTGATTCGACAGTCACCCAACGCGGGAGAGTCGAACTCCCATGACAGCGCTCAAGATCTGGCTCAATGGAAAGTTTGTTGCGGCTCAAGACGCCAAAGTTTCGCTCTTCGATGCGGGATTCCAACATGGTGTTGGTGTCTTCACATCGATGATCGCCAAGCACGGCACTATTTTTCGCGTGATGGAGCATCTCGAGCGACTGAAGTCATCGGCGATTGAACTGGGCGCTTTGGAGGTCTTGCATCTTGAACCGCTCGCCGATGCGATTGAGTTGACTCTGTCGACCAACGAGATGTCTGAAGGTCGCGTTCGACTCACAGTGACGGCTGGAGACTTGAAGATGCTCAAGGCGCCCGGCGTGCAGAGCGATTCGAAGCGCAGCGATCCGACAATCGCCATTGTCGCGCAGCCACCCACGCCATATCCCGCAGAGATTTTCGAGCGTGGTGTGCGAGTCAGGATTGCCGATGCTCGACTCAATGCGCATGATCCATTCGCTGGACACAAGACGCTTTGGTATTGGCCGCGGCTGGCGGAATTGCAGTTGGCTGCGGCTGCGGGATGTTCAGAGGCGCTTTTTTTCACAGTCAATGGCCGCGCTGCATGTGGATGCGTCAGCAATATTTTCACGGTGCGCGATGGAATTGTGCGCACGCCGCGGACTCGCGATGAGGGCGACGGCAGTCCATCGCCGGTTCTTCCCGGAGTGACTCGGCGCGCGGTGATGGAGTGTGCACAGGAGAGTGGAATGACCGTCGAGACGGTGGACTTGACGGCCGATGATGTGCTCGAGGCCGATGAATTGTTTTTGACAAATTCGAGTTGGGGAGTCTTGCCAGTCGTCGGCGTTGAGAAGAAAGTCATTGGCAGCGGAGCGGTGGGAGAAGTGACGCACGCCATTCGTCGGGACTATCTGGCGTTGGTGGAACGCCAAACGAAGAATTGATTTGCGCACGCAGCGTGTGCGGTCCATCAATCGCGGCGAATCACACGCACATTTTCTCGACCTTCGCCGTCGTGCACGGGAATATTGCCGCGCTCGCCCGACTCGCCCGACTCGCCCGACTCGCCCGACTCGCCCGATGACGACGATTGACTCGCGGGCATTCGCCGCGTGGATAGTCCCAGGGACCTTCGGATCGTTCCCAATACGGCCAAGGCGAGCACGACCGAGATCACGATCGCTGCGAAAGCGAATCCAGCCACGAGGAGAATCACTGCGATGGGAATCACCACGACCAAGAGCAGTAGTGCACGAAGAATAGGCGGCAAGGATGATCCTGATCGTGGCGTGTTTGGCGATGGCGGCAGATGCATAGCCATGAGAATAGTGCGGCGAGCCGCCCAGAAATTGCGCGGATTTTTAGGGGCTCAATTGCGCCGCTGAAACTCTATTATGGAAGTCGTGGCAGTCATGGCAGGCGAGTTCGTTCATCTTCACCTGCACTCGGAGTACTCGTTACTCGACGGCGGCAATAAAATCGAAGCGCTCGTCAAGCGCGTGAAGCAACTGGGAATGTCTGCCGTTGCGGTCACCGATCACGGCAACCTCTATGGTGCGATGGAGTTCTATGAGACTGCGCGCAAGAATGGGATCAAACCCATCTTGGGAATCGAGGCGTATGTCGCTCCGGATCATGATGGCAAAGAAGGTGATCGCCGCAGCAGAGTTGCGACGAAGGTGCAAGACGGCGGGTTTCATCTTGTGCTCTTGGCGCTGAATCTGACGGGTTGGCGCAATTTGATGAAGTTGTCGAGCGATTCCTTTTTGCAGGGTTTCTATCACCGACCGCGAATGGACAAATCGACTTTGACAAAGTGGGGCGATGGATTGATCGCGATCAATGGTCATCTTGGTTCAAGCATCGCATATCACTTGACGAACTTTGTGCAGACTGGGCAGGCAAGTCATTGGGCGCTCGCGCTCGATGAGGCGCGCTGGCATGCGCGAACATTCGCCCCCGACGAACACGGCGAGCCTCGTTTCTTCATCGAACTTCAGCGACATATACCCGAGCAGGAGCGCATCAATCCACTTCTCAAGCGCCTCGCGGGCGAACTGGGCCTTCCGTTGGTCGTCGACAACGATGCGCATTTTCTGCTCGAGAGCGATCACGATTTGCACGACACGCTCTGCTGCATTTCGATGGCGAAGAACAAGGATGATCCAGAGCGCATGCGCTATCCAAAGGAGCTCTTCATCAAGAGCCCACAAGAAATGGCTGCGACATTCTCGCAGGCCGATGAGCAGGATGCGCTGGTCAACACGGTCAGAATCGCCGCGCGATGTTCGGTTGAACTTCCCAAAGGCGAGAAGCATGCGCCGGTCGTACGCGTGAATGGGCCCACGGACGCAGCGCATTACCAGAGCGGCGATCTCACCGCATGGTTTCAAGAATATTGCAGTCGCTTTGAATTGAGTCCCTTCGACGGATCCGATCATCAAGCCCAGGAGCAGACCAAAGCGCAGTGTGACCGTGCGCTGGCCATGCTGTGCGAGGCGGGATTGATTTGGAGATATGGACCGCACGGCGTCACGCCGACGATTCGGTCCAGACTCGAGCGCGAATTGCAGATTCTCGCGGCGAAGTCGATCAGTGCATACTTTCTGATTGTCTGGGATTTCGTCAGTTGGGCGGGACGGCAGGGCATTCCAGCCACGGCGCGCGGTTCGGGCGTGGGCACGATGGTTGGTTATGTGCTTGGACTTTCCAACGCGTGCCCAGAAAAATATGGACTTCTCTTTGAACGCTTCACCGATCCAGATCGAAGCGAGTATCCCGACATCGATATCGACATCTGCCAGAACGGTCGCGGAGTCGTCTTGGAATATGTCCGAAAAAAGTATGGACATGTCGCGCAGATCATTACCTTTGGAAGGCTGAAGGCCAAGGCCGCGATCAAGGATGTCGCGCGGACGATGGGCCTGTCGGTGTCGGAGGCGCAGCGGCTTTCGGATTTGGTTCCGCCAGAGTTGAAAATCACGCTCGCCAAAGCGCTCGAGCGCGAGCCCGCACTGCGTGCTGCGTGCGATGAGAACCCGCTGATTCGCAAGGTGCTTGATCATGCGCAGGGGCTTGAGGATCACGCGCGCAATTCCAGCACGCATGCAGCAGGTGTCGTCATTTCGACCCAGCCGCTCGACAACATCGTGCCGCTCTGTCGCGCGAGCAGTGGGAGCGAAGATGTCATCACGCAGTGGGATGGTCCGACTTGCGAGAAGGTTGGCCTGCTCAAGATGGATTTTCTGGGGCTGCGAACGCTGTCGACGATTGAGTGCGCGAAGAAACTGATTCGCCAAACGCTCACGCCACAGGCGCAGTGGACCGCGGTTGGTCGCGGGGATGAATTCGCACAAGATCCAGCTCGTCGTGGTCCAGATCCGCTTGATCTTGACCGAATTGACTTCGAAGATCAAAAGGTTTTGTCGCTCTTTCGTCGCGGCGAAACAGGTGGAATCTTTCAGTTCGAGTCCGGCGGAATGCGCAAAGTGCTCACCGACATGCAACCAGATCGATTGGAAGATCTGATCGCCGCGAACGCGCTCTTTCGTCCGGGACCGATGGAACTCATTTCGGATTATTGCAAGCGCAAGGCTGGTCGACAGGCTGTGCCGCCCGTTCACGAAGTTGTGGATCGACTGACCGCGGAAACATATGGCGTGATGGTCTATCAAGAGCAGATCATGCAGGTGCTGCATCAACTTGGTGATATTCCGCTGCGTGAGGCGTACACAATCATCAAGGCGATTTCCAAGAAGAATCAAGAGACCATCAACGGCGCGCGTGCCAATTTCGTTCGAGGTGCTTCGGCGCGCGGCCTCGCGAGCACGCAGGCTGACAATCTCTTTGAATTGATTCTGAAATTCGCCGGATATGGATTCAACAAGAGCCACTCGACCGGTTACGCAATCATTGCCTATCAGACGGCGTATCTCAAGACTTTCTTCCCGGCTCAATACATGGCGGCCGTGCTCACATTTGAAAGTCAAGCGCAGAAGATCGAGGAATGGGCTGTCTATCTTGAAGAATGCCAGCGCATTTTCTGGGCAGACTCGACTCCCCAGCATCGACATGTCGGCATCGAGGTCAAAGGTCCTGACATCAATCTTTCGATGACGGATTTCACCGTTGTTTTTGCCACCGACGAGCCGCACGATCATGTGCATGGTCATGTGCGCTTTGGATTGCGCGCGATGAAGGGTGTGAGCGATGGCGCGATTGCGTCCATCATTGCCGAGCGCGATCGTGCTGGAAATTTCAGCGACATCTTTGACTTGTGCGCTCGTGTGAACTTGCGCGCGGTGAATCGATCGTCGCTCGAGGCGCTGATTAAGGCAGGAGTCTTGGATTCACTGCACGGCACGCCGCAACGCGCTGCGGTCTTGGCCTCACTCGATGATGCGCTGCGTGCGGGCCAGAATGCGGCGCGTGATCGCGCTTCGGGGCAGAGTGTGATGTTCGGCGGCGATGAGCAAGTGAGTGGGGGCGGTGCGGCGAGCGAGTCCAACCGATCGAACATGTCGTCAGCCGCATCAACGCTTCACTTGCGCAAGGCCGAGCCGTGGGACCGCATGACGGCGCTGAATTACGAGCGAGAAGTGCTTGGCTTTCATGTCTCGGGTCATCCGCTCGACGATTGGCGCGGCGAAATTGAATCGTTCTGTAATTGCGACAGCGCTCGTCTGGCGAGTGGCGGCATCAACACAGGCATCGTGATTGCGGGTCTGATCACCCGCATTCGGCAAATCATCACGCAGCGCGGTGCGAGTGCGAACCAGCGCATGGCCATCGCCACACTTGCGGACCGCTCGGGAACATTCGATGTCGTGTTATTTGCTGAAACATATGCGGCATTTGGTGAATTGATTCAAGACGGCAAGGTGGTCGTGATTTCCGGATCGCTCGACCGCTCGCGTGCGGAACCTGGCGTGATTGGCGATCGAGTCTTCGCGATTCAAGACGCCGCCGCGCATCTGGCGAGTCGTATTGAGATTCGCCTGACCGATCCTTCGCTGAGTGGATCGGACGACCAATCGCTTGTGCCAACGATCCGCATGCTCGCAGGTGCGCTGCGCCAAGCGGCGGGAAGTGTGCTCAGTTTGAAGGGTCGTCCCGTTGAGGTTGCGGTCTTGCTCGAAGTGCACGGTGGTGTCGCGACGCTTCTGCCCCACGGCCTGCGCGTCGTGGCCGAATCGGGCGTGCTGAGAAAGTTGATTGAGATTGTCGGAACTGGGCGCGTCACCGTGCGCGGCGGTTGGATTCCACCCAAGCGCGAGCGTGAAAATAAATTCCGCGCTGGGAACTCTGGGAATTCATGGAATTCATGGAAAAAGTCGTCCGATGTTCCAGCGGGAACCTGAACCGGCAGGCGAGCCAGAACTCGAGCCAGAACCCGAGCCAAAACCCGAGCTGGATTTTGTATAGACAACGCGATCGTGCAAGCGTTCGCTATGTCCTTGCCAGAACTCGATGGACTCGAGCGCCACGCGATATCCGCCCCAGTGTGGTGGTCGTGCGACATCCTTTTCTGCGAAGCGCTTTTCGAATTCGCCAACGCGCTGATCGAACACTGCGCGATGTGGCAGCGGCCGACTTTGTTCGCTCGCCCAAGCGCCGATTTGATTTCCGCGCGGTCGCTGGGAAAAATAAGCGTCGCTGTGTTGCTCGGTTGTACTCGTGACGGATCCTTCGATGCGGATTTGCCGATCCAACTGATCCCAGTGCAGTAACAGCGCAGCCTTGGGTCGAGCAGTCAGTTCGAGTCCCTTGCGGCTGAGTCGATTGGTGAAGAAGACAGCGCCGTGCTCATCGAATCCGCGCAACAAAACGGTGCGAAGTGACGGCGAACCGTCCGCGTTCACCGTCGCGACATACATCGCATTTGGATTTGGAAGCGCAAGTTGAAAGGCTTCTTCAAGCCAGCGGCGAATCTCGGCGACTGGATCGGCGGGTGGATATTCAAAGTTCATCGCCACTGGTTGAAACGGCAATTTCACCGCAGGCTTCGGTGAAAAGCGGATAAACGAGAACTCATCGATTGAATCACTCATGCGTCGCTAGCGTAGGCGAAGCGATGCGATCTAGAGTTGACGAGGCGTGCGACGGTCATGTGGCTTGCGATGCGCGGGTCCTTCCCGCGCTGATTGCTTGAGGGCTTCGACTTTTTTGGGATCGTCGAGACCGAAATAGACTTTCCAAGCGTGAATCTGTTCTTGCGTGAGTGGATCGATCCGCGCGCGCGCGTGCGCTGCGTGCTTGCCCTTGCTCGCACGCGCGCCGGCTGCATGGTCGCGCGCGAGAATCTCCAGAAATTCATGCGCCGTTATGGTCGGGCACTTGCGTCGCTTCGCATGTTTCAGGATGGCGCGATCGCTTGAGATCACGGTCATTCGTCGAGGGGCGGTACAAGAATCAACAATCTTGGCGATGACTGCATCGGCCGTGCAGCGGACGCCCGCATAATGAAAGACAACCGAGCCGATGTCTTCGGTTGGACGGCCTCGAGCCGGGCCATCGCAGACCAAGCACGCCGCCTCGCGCTGAAAGCGACTTTGTCCGATGAGATCGGCCAAGGCTCGTTCGTCAATTCCCGCAATTTCGGGCGGAAGGACGCCAGTGACATGCAAGAGATTGTTGACATCGATCACAAGCGGCATAGGGGCGATCCGATGATGAGTACCTTCCCATGATTGGGCGTGGCTTGCTTGGATGGGCAAAAGATGCTCTAATTCATGGCTCACCCCATACAAGGACCCAATAGCAATGCCAATTCGAGTTAAGAGCAGAGGAAACGAAACCGCCGAGCAAATGTTGCGCCGCTTCAAGAAGTTGTGCGAGCGCGAGGGGATCACCAAGGATCTCAAGCGTCGTCAATATCACGAGAAGCCCTCGGAGATCAAGCGGCGCGAAACAGTGCGTGGTCCTCAGCGCACATTCACTATGCGTAGTGATTCGAGTTCGTCGAGTTCGGGTGGATACGGTGGTGGCGGTAGCAGTGGCGGCGGATTCGGCGGCGGCGGATCGAGTTCATCTGGTCCGCGTGGTCGTTCAGCTGGCGGTCGCACAGGTGGCGGTCGCACTGGCGGTGGTCGCACAGCTGGCGGTCGTACTGGCGGCGGCGCACGATCTGGTGGCGGTCGTACTGGCGGCGGAAGCCGTCCGAGTGGCGGTCGATGATTCGGCGTGTTTCCTTGCCTTACTTTCTTGCCCGCTTCAAATGAGTCGATCAACTGCAAAGACAGACGCGACGCGCTCCAAATCCTTCGCGGTGGATGCGGCACGATTGATGTCGGAACTGAAATGTTCTGACATCGTGGTCTTTGATCTCGTCGGTCGTTCGCAAATTTGCGATTACATGATCATTGCTTCTGGAACGAGCCAGCGCCAGATGAAATCCGTTGGCGAGGCCATCGACAAGATGGGAAAGACTCAAGGTTCGCCAGCATGGCGCATGAGCGCGGACACGGGAACGAGCTGGATCGTCGTGGATTTCGTCGATGTTGTCGTGCATCTCTTTGAGCCAAATCAGCGTGCGTTTTATGACATCGAAGGGATTTGGCCCGATGCGTCGAGATTGACTTGGCGCGCGTCTGCGTCGGCTCGCTGACAGAAATACAAGGCGTTTGCAGTGATCGGCGGGCGTAGCATGTCATACCGACATGATGCTGCTCGCTGCCATTTCTGCGTTGATCGGGATTGCAATGCTTGGGCAGAATTCTCCCGTGCAAATTCCAACTGCCGCTGCGACATCCGCCGCCGCGCAGGTGACCGCGATCGATCCGACGCCGCGATCGCAAGAAGTCGAAGTGGTTGGTCCAGCAGGAACGCTCGCGGGAACTTTTGTCTTTCCTGCCGACGCATCTGCAACGCACCGTGTTCCAGCGGTTGTGTTCATCACCGGCAGTGGACCGCAAGACCGCGACGAGTCTCTCTTTGGTCAAAAGCCGTTTCGAGTCATTGCCGAGGCATTGCTCGCCTCTGGCATCGCATCGATTCGCTGCGATGATCGCGGATTTGCAAAGTCGACTGGCGATTTTGCATCTGCGACAACATTTGATTTCATAGACGATGCGAAAGCGCAAGTGGCGTGGTTGCGCACACAACCGCAGATCGATCCCGCGCACATCGGTGTTGTTGGACACAGCGAAGGCGGATTGATTGGACTGCTCTTGTCGCAGTCGCCGAATCCGCCGATCGGATTTGCAGTTCTGCTCGCGCCGCCGGGTCTTTCCGGTGCGGAGATTCTCACAGGTCAGACGGCCGACATGTATGCACAAGCGAAGGTTGACCCCGGCCGGAGTGCCGAGGCAATTTCCCGCCACCGCGCGATGCTTGAATTGGTGATAGCGGATGCGCCAGAAGACCAAATCGATGCCGCAATCCGAGCGCTCGTCGATGCACAGTTTGCGTGTTCTCCAGGTTTTCAGCCAACACCAGAACTCATCGAGACGAGCGTAAAGCAGGGAATTGCGCAGATGAAGAGCCCATGGTTTCGAACATTTATCGCACTAGATCCAGCTCCGGCGATTGCTCGAATCGGCGTGCCGATGTTGATTCTCTTTGGTGAGCGAGATTTGCAAGTCTCACCAGCGCGAAACTTGCCACCATTTACAATCGGAAGTGCGAACGCTCCAATCAAGCCGCAGATCGAAGTGATTGCTGGAGTCAACCATCTCTTTCAACAAGCCAAGACGGGGTTGCCAGATGAATATGCAACGATCAAATCACAAATGGATCCGGATGTCGTGAAAATGATCGCCAGTTGGGTGGTGCAGACGACACGCGCGGCGTCGGCACCGCCGGCCGCCGTACCAACGCCATCGCATTAAATGAACGACCCTCGCGGGCGAATTTACGCTCGAAGTTTGTGCCTACCACTTCGCCGGCGCGCGCCGATTGCGGGGCGATAAACGGCTTGATTTCGAAGAGATCTGCGTGGCGCGCTGCGTGCGTTTGATACCACTGCCAGAGTTCGACATGATCCGTCACCAAGCGCAGTTCGCCGCCATCGATGAGGATGCGATGAAATTGACGCAGTGTTTCATCTTGGATCACTCGGCGCTTGTGATGGCGAGTCTTTGGCCACGGATCGCTGAAATACAGGTGAATCACTTGGGCGATCGAGTCGCAAAATCGGAAGCGACAGAGCTCGGTGGCATCTCCATGCACAACGCGAATATTTTCCAAGCCGCGCCGTCGCACGCGATCTGCTGCGTAACGCCAGAACTCGGCCGTCCATTCAATGCCGAGAAAATTCGTATCGGGTTGTTGGACCGCCTGCTGGACGAGAAAAGTTCCTTTGCCTGATCCAATTTCCAGTTCGAATGAATGATGAGTTGATGCGAAGAGACTTCGAGGGTCGAATGGGCCCGCATCGTGCGAGGGCAACTGCGACTCTTTGATGCCAACCTGGCCGACATCCAGAAGTTTTCCGCGTGCGGGATCCATGGAATGCACCCGATGATTACGGCGTCGGCTCGACGGCTGCAGGATTCGTGGGCAGTGCCCAATTAGAATCGGCATCGCGGGCGAGCGCAGTCGCTCCCAGTGTCGCGCATCGCAAGCAGATCATCGCATCGGGATACGCGGGACTTCGGAAGCAATTGTCGGTTCGCTCCTCGAGGCACATCGTGCACTTGAACGACTCGCCCGCAGGCACATCGCTCGATTCCGCAAGGTGAGTCGCCGAATATGCTGTGCGAATGCATACACCGCAAATGCACGAACCATGGTGACCTTCAATCATCAGGCGGTCGAGCGTCCATGGCGAGTGGCAAAAATCGCACAGGACATCTTCCATCCGAACGGCTTGCAAATTTGTTCCGTCGCGGCGCATGGGCACAGGATAAACGCAGAACGCTCCCGATAGGCTATACCCGATGTCCCGCCGCCTCTCTCTCGCCAACAAGTGTCAGCTTCTCTTCGCAGGCGCGGCGCTGTTGATATTGTCGGGAGCGCTGATCGCACCATGGTTCCAGCTCAAGGGGATTGTCGAGGAGAGCCAACTGGAAACATCGCGGCAGTTTGCAGAGACATGGATATTCAATGGCATCAAACTGGATCAAGCGAAGGATTCGCCGATTCTTTTTGAAGTCGTGATGGCCAACCAGCTTGAGAATGATCATGCGAGCGACTCCTTTGTTGACCAGGCATATCGCAAGTTCTTGGATGATCCGACAGCTATTGAGGATTTCGTGGCGGTCGATGCGTCATCGACCACGACCTATCGCTATGCGCGGGCTCTTCGTGAAAAGGAGTGGCGGGGGATTCAAGATCCCCAATTCGTTGATTTTTCGGCGCGCGCACTGGAAACTGCGCTCGACGATCCGCTGCGCGCCATTCTGATCATCGAACGAATCAGCCTAGTTGCGGCCGCACAGATTTCGGCGATGCGCTGGTACATCTTCGGCAGTGGCGTTGTCGGCGTCGCGCTGACGGTGCTCGTCTTTTGGCTCATCTTGACGAAGCTGATCTTCTCACCGGTGCGTCGTCTTCGCGATAGCGCCGAGCGAGTGCGCAGGGGCGACATGACGGTTCGAAGCTCCTTGCAGACTGGCGATGAACTTGAGGAACTCTCTAGCGCATTTAACCAGATGCTCGACGAGGTCAACCGCGGCCAACAATCACTTGCAAAGATGAACGAGTCGCTTGGCCTCAAGGTGGTTGAACTCTCGAAGGCGAATGTGGGATTGTTCGAATCGAATCGGCTCAAGAGCGAGTTTTTGGCGAATGTCTCGCATGAGTTGCGAACACCACTGAATTCGATCATCGGATTTGCCGAATTGCTTGCGGAAATCGCGCGAGTTGATCCCAACGCTGATCCCAAGCGAGTGCGGTACATCAGCAACATCAACAATAGTGCGCGCAGTTTGCTCGAGATGATCAATGACTTGCTTGATCTGGCCAAGATCGAAGCGGGTCGCATGTCCGTGACGGTCGGGATCGCGAGCGTCGCCGATCTCGTCGAGGGACTTGAGCAGATCATGCGACCGCAAGCCGCGGCGAAACAGTTGAAACTCAAAGTCAGTGTGCCCGAAGGGCTTCCGTCCGTGAAGACCGATGCGGGAAAACTGCAACAGATTCTCTACAACTTTCTTTCCAACGCAATCAAGTTTTCGCCAGTGGGTGGCGAGGTTGAGATTCGCGCCGAGGTCAGTGATGTGCAACATCGTCCATCGATACGACTCATGGTCATCGATCAGGGCGAGGGCGTGCCGTTTGATCTGCAAGACACGATCTTTGAAAAGTTCAGGCAGGTCGACGCCAGTCACACCAAGTCTCATGGTGGCACGGGTCTTGGATTAGCGATTTGCCGAGAATTGGCCACGATTCTCGGAGCCACCGTCGGCATCGTGTCAGAGCCCGGGCGAGGTTCGACATTCTTTGTCGAAGTTCCATGTGAATATCAAGAGGGCAGGCGCAAGCCGCTCTTGCCGCTCATGCCGTCGTCGGCTGCATCAGGGCAGTCACTGACGCATCAGCCGTCGAAGTGAGCGCGGCGGCGAACTCAGCGCGAGTCAACGATCACGATCGAGTCCGCTGAAGTTGAGCGACGATCAACCGATCCGCATCGACGATGCGCCGTCGCACCATGCCGGCGTCAAGCCGCATCGGATGGGCGGATTGTTGCGCATTTTTGTGCGGCGTATCGACAAAGACATGCATCACTGCCAACGCCACCTGCGATGGTGTGTGGGATCCAGTCGGTGACCAGGAGTCGTAATCGATCCATGCCAGAGTTAATTCCCAGATCGACTGCGGCTCTTCGCCTTGGCGAATTTGAAAAATCCAGCAGGATGCCCCTTGGCGTTCGGTCGTTACTTCCATCAGAGAATGCACCGTCAGAGCATAGCGACGACCGCCGCGCTTTCTCCTACGCTTTGACCAATGATGTTTCTCTTGGAAACAATTCGCCTCGGCATGGGCAATTTGCGTCGACACGCGCTGCGGTCCATACTGACTTGCCTTGGAGTGATTCTGGGAGTCGCGGCGGTGATTGTCGTTGTGTCGATCGGCGAGGGCAACAAACAATCGGCGCTGCGCGATATCGCCGCACTTGGTGCGACGAATATTATTGTGCGAAGTTCCAAGCCGCCGGATGCTGCGAGCGCATCGCAGGCTCGAACATTCATCTCGCGTTATGGAATTTCTTTCGAGGATGCGCGTCGATTGCAAGCCGCACTGTCGGATATCTCGTCGATTGTGCCGCTGAAGGCCGTGGGTAGCGAGATCAGTCGTGGTGCGTTTCGCACCAACAGTCAATGCTTTGGAACGCTGCCGCTGTTGGCGGAGATAGCCAACCTGCGCGTCGCATCGGGTGGTCGATATCTCAGCTTTCATGATGTCGAGACGCACGCGCCCGTGGCGGTGTTGGGAGCCGAGACTGCGCGTCAACTTTTCCCGGCCCGCGATGCGGTTGGTCAGGACTTTCGTGTTGATCAGCAAGTTCTCAGGGTGATCGGCGTCTTGCAGGAACAAGGATTGTCTGGTGGCGCAGGCGGAGCGCTTGTCGGTCGTGATCTCAATCGCGACATTCATCTGCCGCTCAGCACCGCCGAGCGTCAATTCGGCGATGTCGTCCAGCGGCGCACATCGGGTTCATTCAGCGCGGAAGAAGTTCAGTTGAGCGAGGTGTATGTCACTGCGCCGTCGACCGCCGCCGTGAACGAACTCTCTCGCCGTGTCAAGCGCATCATGGAAGTCGGCCATCCCCAAATGACCGATGTGCAGATCGTGGTCCCATGGGAATTGCTTGAAAATGCGCGGCGCGCGATGTTGGTTTGGAATGTGATGTTGGTTTCAATCGCGGCGATCAGTCTGCTCGTTGGCGGCATCGGCATCATGAACATCATGCTCGCTAGCGTGACCGAGCGCACGCGTGAGATTGGAATTCGCAGGGCGCTTGGTGCGACGCGACGACACATCATCATGCAGTTCCTCGTCGAAACGGGAACGCTCTCGGCGGTTGGTGGATTGCTGGGCATCATGCTGGGTGTCGGCGCATCGATTGGACTCGGCGAAGTCATTCCCATCCTGCAACGATGGCCGATGTTTCGCGGCGTCTTTGGTGGCGGTTTTGCGCTCGAGCCGATCGTCACAACTTGGTCCATTGTTGTCAGTTTCGCCGTCGCGGCGGCGGTTGGTTTGATTTTCGGCATGTATCCCGCCATCATCGCCAGTCGCAAAGATCCGGTCGTGGCATTGCGCCATGATTAGCGCATGATTAGCGCATGATTAGCGCATGATTAGCGCCCGATTAGCGCGCGATTTCATTGCGTCGATAGACCAGAACGGCTCCGTTGTTCCAGTCGACCCATCCTGGGAGGGTCTCGACCAGATTCCAGTTGCGTGCGAGCTGGTCCTTTGCAGACTCACCAAGAGAGTTCGGATAGAGCACGATCAGCCAGAGCACTTGCGGATCAATCGCATCGATGTGCGCGCCAGCGAGGCCAGCGTCTTGCACTTCCATGTTCACAGCGAGACCGTAGTACGCCACCACATTGTCGGCAAGACCTGCGCTTGCGATTGTCGTTGCGTTGGCATCTCGCTCACGCACCAGCACAATCGCGTCGCGGATTGGCTGCTTGGATGGAAGGATGGAAAGCGACAGAGTCCAGAGTGCGGCGATGAGTATCGCCCCAGCGATGAGTGTTCCATGCGCACGGCGCGGATTCCAACCAGTTACGCGCATCCATGCGGCAAGATCGAAACAGCCAAGTGTCATCGCGACGAGGATTCCTGGAAGAGCAAAGAGCGCAAAGCGCGCGTACATCCAACTGCCACCAAGTTCGGTTGCGATGACGAGCAGTGGCAGGCCAAGCAGAGTGACGACCAGCGGCAGTCTTCTTCGTTGATCATTCCAAGCGCCGCATAATCCGATCAACATGAGCGCTGCGGTTGGAATCGCGGCGATCGTGGTCCATGCGCCGCCGATACTCAGCAGAAGATGGAAGCCTTCGTTGGAAATGATCGATGGTTCGTTGCCATCGAGTGCTTGAAATTCGCGGCGAATGCGCACAAGGTCGGGCAGAAGCGGCGCGAGCAGGGTGATCGTCGTGATTGCACCGAGCACTAGAGCAGCGAGAGCCAATCGTCCGCCGGCGCGATCATTCGATTGTGCTCGTGGCCGAATCATGAGCCATGCCGCGATGATGGCGTGACTTGCGGGCAGTGCGACAAAGACCAGGTGAGACCAGATGCCCAGTGCGCAGACCATTGAGTATGCGATCCAAAGATGCGCTCGCATGGTTCGCAGCGCAAGCAGCAGCAGCCACGAGGCGAGTGCCGCAAAGAGAATCATCATCGAATATCCACGGGCCTCGACTGATTCCAAGACCATGATGGGTGAGAGAGTCGCCAGTGCGTAGGCCACTGCCATGCGCGGTCGAATTGGTACGGCCTGACGGATCGCCACTTCGCGGACAAGCGCAACCACCGCGCCAATCGCCGCGATTCCAGCAAGCAAGGCTGGCGCGCGCAACACGGGTTCACTCACTGAGCCGACGATGAATATTGCACACCACGAGAGCAGGGTGTGCAAGACATGATTCGATTGAACGAAGTAGGTCCCCATGATTGCTCCGGGACCATATTGCGCATAGTCGATCAACGCTGAGATCTCGTCGAACCAGAAACTCTCACCGATGCGGGTGAGTCGCTCGATGAGCCCGACGAATCCAACGCAAATAAGCGCGAATTGCAGGCGATTTGAGAATGTCGTATTGGCCGTTGATGCGGGCATCGACGGTGTGGGATGAGTTGAATCGCCGTGCGAGGTCTTCGAAGAGCGCACAGCGATCAGCGGAATGATCATCCATGCCGCGGCGGATATCCAGCACATGATGCCAAACCACGCGGCTCCCTCGCGAGTCACAGGTCGAATGTCGACGCCCTTGAGTGTGCAGAGCACTGGATGGCTGAAGAAGTGCGCCAGGGATTCGCGGGGAATGAGCGCGAGTGCGGCGAATGCCAGAGAAATGGTGATGGTGATGAAGAGCAGGGGGTGATTTAGGCGATTCATGCGATTCTTCCCATTCATGCCATTCATGCCATTTATGCCATTCATGCCATTCATGGAATCGACTCTGGCGGACGAATGAGTGATCCATCTTCTTCCATGCTGATGGATTGAAGACTGCTCGTCTCATCTGTCCCAACCGTGATGGGTGGTCGATGATCATGCACCGATCGCAAGAGCGGCAGTGCAGCAAGTCGGGCGAATCCAGAAATGACAAAGAGCAGGGTATACGCCAATTGATGTTCACCAAACGAATGCAGGAGAAAACCTCCGATGAGTGATCCGCCGACTAACGCGATGGCGTTCATGATATTGAATGAAGTCATAATGCTTGTTCGCTCTTCGGGGGTCGAGAGATCGAGCAGCAATAGAAATGCCGCAAGTTCATAGCCCGCTCAGCATATTCCAGCCATGCTCATCAACATGAAAATCATCAGAGAGTGTGGCGGCAGCACAAACAGAATCGAATGCGCCACGAGCAAACCTGAACTGAGCACGAGCACGAAGCGCGCACCTCGTCGTGCTGCGATCGATCCAAAGATTGCAGCTGCGATGCTTTTGGTTGCGAAGAGCGTCGCTGCTGCTGCGAAATACTTGGCATTGCTGAAGCCGTTCTGGACGATGAGGTACGACGCAACGAATGGGCTGGAGATTTGAACCGCGATTTGGAACGACAGCATGAACAGCAGCGGCCGTTCTTTGCCAAGGAGCGGACGCACCAATAAAGTTCGCAGCGGAACTGGTTTGTGAACCCATGCTCCAGCAGGCCGCTCGCTCTGCCGCACGAGAAATGGAATCGACGCTCCGCGGCTGGCAGATCCAATCACAAAGATCGCCGCAAATCCCACGAGTGTCCATGGTGTGCCAAGCCACTCGAGTGGCGGTCGTTCGATGCGTTCTGTGAAATATAAAACTGCGCCAGCCGTCGCTAATCCTGCGAGGGTCATCAACTGGCAGACGCGACTGCGAAGGCCGAAATATCGCAGCCGGATATGGGATGGGATCAGCGCAGCGACCCATGCGTTCCAAGCTGGTCTTGCGCCGATGGCCGCGCCCTAGTACAGCGCAAATGAAGCAAAAAGAAGCGGTGCGGGCAATGATCCGCAAAGCGCGCCGATCACGAGCGGTACGAAGCTGAAACATTGCACTGCCGCGCAGCACAGAACACACTTGCGCGGACTTCGCAGTATGGACACTCCCCACGGAGCGATCAGTTGAAGAGTCGAACTGATGAGCTATGGCAGTGTGAAATAAAGTCCCGCGCTGACTTGACCCACTCCAAGTGCGAGCACAAACGGAATGAAGTACATCTCGCTGACGCCGACCATGAATGAATATGTCGCGCCGTCGCTAGTTGATGCGGCGAGATCCTGCCGCAAATTGCGAGACCTTGTGTTTACAAGATCTGTATGCACAACGAATGTGTACACGAAGCGGTCAAATCATTCGGGGGCTTGCATGCGATTGTGAATCGTGACAGCGCTGTCGCAGTCGCTCCAACAGATTCGAAAAATCAGGGGCTCGTGCCGCCGCCACCCGCGCCGCCGCCGGCACCGCCGCCACCGTTTCCGCCGAATCCACCGCCGCCCGCTGCGCCGCTGGTCGATGCGGGGGTGAATCCTCGCAGCTGCGAGAAACTCATCGGAACTGTCATCGAGACATAGCGCCCGCCGCGTTGCTGTGCAAGGCGCGATGGGGGCAGGAATGAATATCCGCCAAGCGCTCGGTGAACATAGTCAGGTGCGCGAACGACCAAGCATTCATGTGTGTAGTCAATGAAAGCCCAGTCGTTTTCCCATGCCTCTGGTTCGACGATTGTCTTGATGAGTTCGATTAGCCGCATTCCTTTAGCACGGTCGGTTGCTCGTTCCGGTGATTCGCCGGCGTTGCCAAAGAGGCTGCCGCCGCCGCCACCGCTGCCGCCGCCACCGCCGCCCATTCCACCACCACCACCCATTCCGCCACCACCATTTCCGCCGCCACCTCCGCCGCCGCTCCCTTGATTGAGCGCAGCATCGATATTGAAGTCGGGTGCGTTATCAAAGTATGGCACCTCATAAAGCAAATCCTTGATGGGATAGAGTTTGATCACGCGAGTTCCGCGCCGCGAGAGATTGTCCTTGGTGCCAACTTCAAGAAAGCCAGGCCGAAGTTGCCAGGTGCAGGCATGTTCGGTCGTCACTTCGCGCAGCACACTCTCGAGTGCGTCCAGAGCGCTGACGCGCGCCAACTTGAGCGTGATCAATTCTTGCGGGTCCATCCCAGATTCATTCTTATCGCTCAACCAGCGCGCCACCATTTGAACTCCGGCGATGCGTGCGATGTATTCGACCGCCTCCTTCGCGGGAGTTTCGTCAAAGTCGATTGCAATCTCAGTGTTCATCAGTGCAAAGAGAATGTCTGATTCAGCGGTGAGTAGCTCAACGGTGGCTGGTGCGCTGGCAGCGGGCGGCGTCGTTGCCTGCGCTGACGCTGGCTTCGTCGCGGGCAATGTTGGCGCTGCCACCTTTGCCGCGGGCGATGTCGGCGCGGGCAATGTTGGCGCGGTCTTAGCCGTCCCGGTTGCCGTCGCCTTTGTCGCTGGTGGACTCTGCGCAAAAACCGGCGCATTGATCACTGCACAAGCAATCGCAACCAAAGTTTGTAAATATCGCGTGTTTGTCATTCGAGAGTCTCCGTGGCCGAACAAACTTACTTGCCAGATTCTAGCGTCGAATTGAGCGATTTCAACGAAAAAGCAGATTCTTCTAGGCACAAGAGAGCCATTGCATTGCCCGCAATCGCCACACGACTGTCCCACGGCGCATTTTTTATCCCGCCAATGGTGCGCTCTCGATCGCGGGACAAGTATGAAGCCGCGTCGTCATAGCTCAATTGACGCAGAAATCGAATGACGCCCATCTGCATGGCGCGCGCGCGAAATTGCTCCCCGACTGGTGTCAGCGTGGGGTCATCCAACATCAACGCCAGTCCATAGCCAGGTCGAGCTGTCTGCGCGGTGGCTCCCTTGCTTGCGATGCCCGTCAATGCAAATGCACCGACGAGATCGGGCGGCACTGGACCGTTGGTCGTGTCGATGGCATTCTCGTTCATTCCAATCTGCACAATTGCCAACGCGGCTCGCGCTGCGCGTGCGATGTCGATGTGCGTCGACGGAAAATCTCCCATCAAGCGATCTGCTAGCAAGAGCCATCCAAAGACGCCGATGATTTGACTGCGTGATGTGGTGGTCCAGCATCGATCGATTGCCGTCACGAGAGCTGCGCGATCGACGATGGGATTTCCAGCATGATCAAGTGCCGCGAGTGCCGCGGCTTGAAGTGATTGCTCCAGCGGATCACCTTGAAAGACCAGAGAAATTTGCGGCGGGGAAGCGGGCTGCTGTGCGGGCGCATTCGCCGCAGCAGTGACCATCTTGGCGAGCAATCCCTTGGCGTTGGCATTCAATGTGATCGCCGCTGGAGATTTGTGCAAATGATTTCCAAGTTCCACACTCGCCAGCACAATCCACGCGATCGATTTAGGGTTTGCCAGCGGATCTCGTTCAATATCAGCGACATCTTGCAATGCCGCAAGTATCGCCAGCGAAAGATCGCGACTGCGACGAGCCAACGCTTCATCTGCACGATTGAGTGTGGCGCAACGCGCGAGCGCGTACGCCGCGAGGGCCTGCTCAGCCGGCGCAGCGTTGATTGATTCATCAGTGCCATCGGCGGGGAGGTAATCACCACGCAGACCCAGTGCATCGAGTGCGCGGCGCTGACCTGCGGGTTGCGCATCGGTTGTCGGAGTGCTGCGAATCATCGCACGCTCAAACCACTGGACGATTCCTTCGACCGCAGCGTGCGCCGCATCCACACTCTCAACAGGATTGCGCGATGGCTCAATGCGACTACCGCGATAGACGACCGTTGGTGGCATCGTCGGCGTGGGCTGGACGATGCGAGTGGTCTCGAAGCGATAGAGTGCGACTCGTTCACTCGCGGGAATTTTGTCGAAGTCGCGAGCGGGCAATCCCAATTGCATGACAAGCGAGAGAAATGTCTGGTCGGGTGCACCTGCAACATTGAGCGATTGCAACACTGCGGGATGCGCAAGCGCCCACTCGTTGCCGCGCCTGACGGCGATTCCATCGAGTGCTGGCTGAATCTCACGCGCTGCTTGCAAATATGTTGCGCCAATGACTGGTTCGGGCTTGGATCCCAGCTCGATTTCCAGTGTGATCTGCTCCCACGGGATCGCAACAGGCGTGGCGCCAAGCGTGGTCATTCGACGGTTGGCATCGTCAATAGCAATCTGGAGGGCCTCCAAGAGAGGGTTTTTCTCATGCGCACTTCCAATACCGACCACTCGTCCGTCCTTGCGCAGAATGACGACCGCAGACCAAGTCTCTGGCGGGGTCACAATGGTCGATTCTGCGGCTATTTTCCCAGCATTCACGCAATTCCGGCAGATGGCCCAGCTCTCAAGACTGGCGGGGGCTGGTGGCGGAGCCAAGGCAATCGCGGCAAAAGAAATTACAGGAAAAAGAACATTTATTTTGGCACAGCGCCAAATTGGGGGCATTATCACAGTGTACGGAGCGTTCTGCCGTACAGCTGGGCTTGAGCGGCGAGTTGTAAGATGTTCATACACCGAATCATTCCATACGAGGTAACCCGACAACGACTTGCGTTGTTAACGATTTTGTCATTCTTGGCAATCCTCTGATATTGAGCGCCTTTTTCGGCACAGCCAACCCCCCTTTGGGGGGCGGCGGGGCGGATGGGGAGACACGCCCGAGCACGCAAGTGCTACGGGTGCCGGAAAGCGCGACGGCCTGCGAAATTTCGCAGGCCGTCGTTGCTTTTGCGCTTACTTTCTTGCGCATGTTCTTGCGCATTCGATTGTCTCGATGGCAAGTCGCAGATCCGTGTTTCTCGAATGTGGCGTTTGATTCGCTGAACTGTGATGAGTCCAGTGATTAGTGAACTGTGATTAGTCCAGTTTAATCTTGTCCGTTCCCAGGGCACCGTGATCATCCATTCCACCACGAGTTGGCTTGGCCTTCTTTGGAAGAATGAATGCGTCGTCTTCAGCCACCGGCGTTTCGCCGCGACCGCCTCCTTCACCGGCGGTCCACTGCGCACGCTTGAGGCTGAGACCAATCTTGCGATCCTCGGTATCCACGCGAAGAATTTTCACATCGACTTCTTGACCGGCCTTGACGATGTCCATCGGATTATCAACTTTCTGATCGCTCAGTTCGGATATGTGTAGCAGGCCTTCAAGACCATCTTCGAGTTCGACAAAGACGCCAAAGTTGGTGATCTTGGTGATGGTTCCCTTGACGATCATTCCAGGGCGATATGCGCTCGGAATCGCTTCGACCCACGGATCTTCCGTGAGTTGCTTCACGCCCAGTCCGACGCGCTGCTTCTCTTGATCGACTTCGATAACCACGCACTTGATCTCGTCGCCCTTCTTGAAGGCTTCGTTGGGGTGCGCAATCTTCTTGGTCCACGACACATCGGAGATGTGCAACAGACCATCGATGCCAGCTTCGATCTCGATGAACGCGCCGTAATTGGCCAGATTGCGAACCTTGCCAGTGATGACGGTTCCTAGCGGGTAATGCTCGGAGACGAGATCCCATGGGTTCACCTCGCACTGCTTCATGCCGAGGGAAATTTCTAGCTTGTCCTTGTTGAAGTCGAGCACGACCACATCAATTTCTTGAGCGGGTTGCACGATCTCGCTCGGATGATTGACGCGCCGTGTCCACGACATTTCGCTCACATGCACAAGTCCTTCGATGCCATCTTCGAGTCGCACGAATGCGCCGTATGACATCAGGCTGACGACGGTACCGCGCACGCGCGCACCGACGGGATACTTCTTCTCAATCTCTTCCCACGGACTTGGTTCGCGCTGCTTCAGGCCCAGTGCAACCTTCTCGCGTTCGCGGTCGATATTGAGAACCTTCACTTCAATTTCTTGGCCGATGCGAACGATTTCGGATGGATGATTCACGCGACCCCACGACATGTCGGTGATATGCAGAAGTCCGTCGATGCCGCCGAGATCGATGAATGCGCCGAACTCCGCGATATTTGTGACGGTTCCCTTGATGGTGTCGCCTTCCTTGACGCGGGTGAGCAGGTTGCGGCGAGCATCCTCGCGTTCCACTTCAATCAACTTGCGACGGCTGATGACGATATTGCGGCGTTCGAGATCAATCTTCAGCACAGCCGCGCGAATCGTGCGACCAACGAAGTCGCCGACTTCACCCGGACGGCGAACATCGATCTGCGATGCGGGCAAGAAGACAGGTACGCCGATGTCGACGAGCAGTCCGCCCTTGATCTTTCGCAAGACCTTGCCTTCAACAACATCGCCTTCCTTCTTGGATTGCAGCAACAGTTCCCAACCACGAATGCGGTCGGCCTTGCGCTTGGAGAGCACGATGTTGCCATCGGCGTCTTCGATTTCTTCGAGCAGAACATCGACATCGTCGCCAGGCGATACGCCGCCAGCGTCATCGAATTCTTCCTTGAGGATTTGTCCTTCGCTCTTGAGTCCGACATCGACGATGACATAGTCACCGCTGATGGATACGACGCGTCCTTTGATGACGCTGTTGGGCGAGCCAATCGAGGCGCCCGCTTTGGTCATGATGGCCGTTAAGTTTTCGTCGAGTGGCAGATCGCCGAATGCTTCACGAAGCAGATTTGCGGTGGCGTTTGTGTCGAGTCCGATGTCTTCAATTAAGTTGTAATCAACCATGGTGAGAGTGCGTTCCAAAATGCGCGACCGAGCACAGTGCTCGACCGCAAGGCGAAGCCCCCAAGACGATCTCAGAGGCGGGTCGCCGAATGTATCAGATTTCGGCGGTTTTTCGCTCTGGTATGTCTCGTCGCATGGATCGGAACCCCCAAAGCCCAACCAAATTGATCAGGAAGCAAATGAAGAAAAACCATGCGCCCCAGTCCGCTCGGGCCATCGGGTAATAGAGTGCGACGGCGAGAAATGGCGCGATTGCACCGCGAAGACCGTTGAGTGTGACATGAAGTGCCATGTATTCGCTGTCTCGGTGGGCTGGCGCGAAGTCGTGATGGCCCAGATTCCAAGCAAGCGATCCGCCAGCGAATCCCAGTCCAAGCAGAACGCTTGAGAAATACATCAGCTCTAGCGAATGCAGGAGTGTCGCGAGCCAAATCGCCAGCGCCGCCAGCACGAATGTCCAGCCGTGGACGGCGCGGAATGCGACGACATGGGTTCGTGAAAGAAAGCGCGACCATGCTGGAACTGCCAGTGGCATCACCAGCAGCGGGATGACTGTTGTGATGAGAATGCCTTGCAGATAGCTCGTGTGGAATTGATCATTGAGCACCAAGACTTGCGGGGCGAGCAGCATCAGATTGCCAAGTCCAAACACCGTCATCCACCACATGAAGCGCGCATAGAAACGATCTTCTCGCAGCAATGAAATGAGTCGTCGCGGATCGAGTTGCGTCTCGCCGCGCGCACGGCCGTCTTGCTCTGCGCGCTGCAGTCGTCGTTGTCCGCGCAGCCGTACTTTGCGATAGATCGCGTTGCCGCCAACGCCAGCGAGTGCAAGAACTGGGTAGAGATATCGAAAACTTTCGGGGGCGATATCCAGCGATTCGCCGATGACCAATCCAGCGAAGGCGAGAACGACTGCTTGCACCATCGCCATCTTGCCTGCGATGAGGGCGCGATTTGCGCGCGGATAATTATTGCGCCAGACCGCGGTGCGAATCGTGATGACACCAGTCCACGCGGTGCGCGAGAGGAAGATCAGTACGGTGAGCATCGTCAATCCAAGCGAATTGATCGGGATGAACGCAACGAGCAGAACGCATGCGCAAGTTGCCAGTTGCAACATGGAGATGAAGCGCACTTTGGGGCGACCGTGGGCGAGTCCGGCCCAGATGAAACTGCTGAGATTGGCGATGTTCGGCGCTGCGGCGACCGCTGCGACGGCGAAGTCGAGTTCGGCAGGACTGATGCCGGGCGCACCCGCAAACATTTTCTTCACAATGATCGCCATCGTGCCACCTTCAAGCGCCCCGAGCATGAGCGGCAGAAGAAACCACGAGAAAAGTTCACGCGCGTAATTTGCGCGCAACATTGGCGGCAGCGAGCGTGGATGAAACTCCGCCACGAAGGCGTTGAGTCTGTTGAAGAAGAACTGGGTTCCTGGTATCTGCACTCGATCAATCACTGGGCCGTGGAAAGGGCTACGAAGCGAGCAAGGTTAGGAACAATGTGCGCATGGGAGTTGAAAGCACTAGAGTATTTGTGCGTTGTCCGGTCCCGCCGGCGGCGATTGGCTCACAAGCGCTCGAACCTTGCGCGAACCCACGGGATCGCGGATCTGCGACGAAGATCAAGCCTCCGGCAGTGCGCCGAGTGGAAGATCGGGATCGACGGACTGCGAACCCACTTGCAAGTTGGGTTCGAGCTCATCGGCCAATTTCAGCTGCGAATCTTCGGATCCCCAGCGCGAGTTCGCTCGGACTGTCCGGCGGGACCCGACGACGCATCGTTCACCTCACAGCAGATCGCAGAATTTTCCAACTCTGCTCGAGTGAATCGGGCACGACTCGAACGGATCCAATGGTCGCCATGAAATTCGTGTCGCCGCCCCATCGCGCAACGACATGAACATGCAAATGTTCCGGCAATCCCGCGCCAGCAGCGCGACCTTGATTCAGTCCGACATTGACACCTTGTGGATGGAGGGCGCGTTCGACTAGATCCACGCCAATGTCGACGAGCTCCCACAGTTGAGCGCGTTGCTGGGCTGAATAGTCCATCAGTGCAGGGCGTGGGTCTGCCAGTGCTATGAGCAAATGTCCATTGGAATATGGATATCGGTTGAGCATGATGAGCCCGTGCTCATTGCGAAAGACCACATGGTGCGCCTGCTCGTTGCCCAAGTCATTCCACGCGGCGATCACGAAATTATTTGTCTTAGTAAGTCCCGATGCGCGAACATCGGCTTCATTGGCCTCGAGCTCGCGCAGATATGCCATGCGCCACGGCGCCCACAAGTCTTGATTCGTCATGATTTGCGATGGTAGAAGCGAGCGGGCGAGAGTGGTTTGATGCCGCCGCACTCAGCGCGTGCGGGCCCATCGCAGCAATTCGCGCGGAGTCGGCGGTTTTCCCTGCATCAGAACGCCGACTCTGAAGATTCGGGATGCGATCCAGACCAGCGCGATGGTGGTGCCAGCGTTGACGATGAGCGCGATGGCGATCTGCCAAGTGCTAATCGGTTCAACGGCCGCAGTCGTGCGCAGGACCATCACGAAAGGTCCAGCAAGTGGGATGAAACTCGCAATCGTGGCGGGCCATCCCGTTGGATTTTCAGTGATCGGCATCCACAGCAGCAGTGGAATTATCATGATAATCATCGGCAGTTGAACGAGCGATTGAGCTTCGCGCAAGTCGCTCACCGCGCTGCCCACTGCGGCCATGATCGATGCGACCATGAAGTATGCCAGCAGGAACCAGACGAGGAAGAGAACGAGAGTTGAGAGCGGCAGGATGTCGAGCATGGTCATGAACGCCAAGCCTGCGATGCCGGCCGCGCCATAAGTTGACAGCATCAAGAGGCTGACGAGACTCTGACCAACGATTTTTCCGCTGAGGAGTTCGAGTGGACTTACGGCTGAAAGCAGAACCTCGATCACCTTGCTTGATTTTTCCTCGATCGTGGTGGTGAGCAGTTGATTGGCGCTGGTAAATGTGGCGATCCACATCAGCATCATGAATCCGGCGGGGATCAGGAAGCGCATTTCTGTGTGCTCTTTTGCTTGCGCGCCTTCCTTGGTCAGGCGCGCGGTATCGGCCTTTGGCTCGCGCACGAGCGCACGCGCTTGGGCGAGGTCCATGCCAGTGCGTTCAACTCGTGCAATCACGGTCGCTTCGCGGGAAACGCGCGAGAAAAGCGCAGTGGTCTTTGCTGGAGAAGTCGTTGGCACAAGCAGAACGATGTCGGTTACGGTTGATGGATTTGCACCAAGCAGGCTCGCTGGAATTTCGATGAGCGCGAGGAGTTCGCCTCGCTGCACCTCTTCACGCACAGCGGCGAGGTCGGTGTCGAGTGCCACGCGCCGCACGATGACATCAATCGACCGTGGAAGATCAACCAGTGATTGCAGCGAACTCACATCGCCCGCTTGTCCAGCGGCAAACGCATCTTGAATAGCTTGCGCCGAGTTGGCGTTGTTGCCGGTCTTGTATTGATCGAATAATTTTTGCATTGCGCGCGCGACGGAGCCATCTTCGTCTGCGACGACGAGCGTGCCACTCACTGGGACTGGCGACGACGACATCAGAAACGGCATCACGCCAATGACGGCAAACATCACCAGTGGAAAAAGAACAGCGCCGAAAATAAATCCTTTGGTGAAGACGGTTTGGCGGAATTCGCGAGTGGCGATGGTGGCGATGCGGCTCCAGCGAAATCCGCTGTCGGGTCGTTTGCTTGCGGATTGATTGGATTGCGGCAACATCACGCCGCACCTCGTGCGGGTTGTCGCGCGTGGCCGCCGTGTTCGGTGACGAGCCGCACGAACACATCATCGAGCGAGACTCGGGTGATTTCGATCCGCCTGCACGGAACGAGTGCGACGGCGCGATTCATGACCACCTGCAGGTCATGGGTCGAGTCGATGTTCAAAGTGAGCGAATGGCCATCGTCGCTGGCGTGGGTGCTTTCAACTCCGTCGATTGCTGCGAGGACATCGTGCGTCGCGGGAAGGCTCGCCAAGGGTTCGACTTCAATCGCCCACGGCGAGAAGCGCTGCGTCACTTCGCGGATTGTGGAATCGAGGATTTTCTCGCCGCGATTGATCAGGATGACTTGCTGGCAGAGTTGTTCGGCTTGCGACATTTGGTGGGTCGAGAGAAAAATCGTCCGTCCTTCGCGGTGCAGTTCTTGCACAACGGAGATGAGCACGCGGGCGTTCAGTGGATCAAGACCAGAGAATGGCTCGTCGAGCACGATGAGGTCTGGCTCATGCAACACGGCTCCGATGAACTGAACTTTCTGCTGCATTCCCTTGCTCAATTCTTGGCAACGCGAGCGAAAGACGCCGGGAAGTTCGATGCGCTCGAGCCATCGTTCAACGCAGTTGGCGAGACCTTGGCGGGGGAGTCCTTTGAGTCGACCGAGATACATGAGAAATTCGCCGACGCGCATCCGTCGATACACGCCTCGTTCTTCGGGCAAATAGCCAATGCGATCTTTCATGTCGAGTGCATCGCCGCCGAGCACGCGAAGTTCGCCACTGTCTTGGCGAATGAGCGACATGATCATGCGGATCGCTGTGCTCTTGCCCGCGCCGTTTGGGCCGAGCAATCCGACGAGCGCGCCGCGCGGCACACAGAGGTCGAGATTCACAACGGCCGCCGTTGCGCCGAAGCGTTTGTTCACGCCTCGCAGATGGACTGCTGGCTCGGGGAGACTCGACGAACTGACTTGACTCACTTCTTCGTTGGCTTCGCTGGTGCGGGTGGAGTTGTAGGAGTTGTTGGCACTGCGGGAGTTGTGCTCGCCGGATTGTTGGTCGCACTGATCAACCCCTGGATTTCCTTTGGCAGCGCGAAGACAGCGGCATCAATTGGATCGAAGGCGACGGCGCTGATGGTCATGGTCTGAGTCTGACCCATCATCGCGATGTTCTGAACTTTGGCGAGGGTTCGACCTGAAAATGCGGCAAAATCGCTATAAGTTGTGGTGACTTCCATTTCGCCCATTTGTGATTTCACCAGGGCAGTCGTTCCAACGAGGTGGCCCGAATCGACACTGTAGTAGCGATTGGTGTCATCGCCCGCACACTTCAGATTAACCTTATAGCAGGGGCTGCCAGCAAAGTTTGTCTGTTCGAGCACTTGTGCAGCATCGCATCCAGTTTGGGGATTCAACTCGACCTCGATACTGCTTTCGCGTAAGACCCGCGCGAGTTCGTCTTTGTCCATGAGGCTTGCACCGCGCATCGGATTGATCGACCATCCAACAGTGCCATTGACACCTTGAAGAATCTTTCCAATTCCAGGAATGTCTATTTCGGACAAGAGCATGTCTGGCGCGACCGATCGAACAACCATGGTTGTCTTCAGCGACTGAGCTTTCATTTCAATCGCTCCAGTTAGTGTTCGAGAGGTTTGCATGCGAATGAGATCGGCTCCGCCAGCCGCAGTCACCGCCTTGGCGAAAATTTCTTGTGCGGTTGGCAGCGCAACGGCGGGTGTGGAGACTGGCGTTGGTGTCGGCGCTGGCGCACTCGCAGCTGACTTGGCAGTTGGTGCGGCGCCTTGTCCAAAGGTCGTCGAGGTGAAGACCATGCATGCAATGGCGGCGATTGAAGTGATGGTGTGGATTTGGCGGGCTGATTGGTTGTGGAGCATGATTGGTGTTTGGTTGTTCGTGATTTCTTACGGGGAAAGAGTCGCAGTTCGTAACTTGGCGATCCACTGAAGTGCATCGCGCAGTTCCGGATCGGGGGAGGAAGTGTAGTCGTGCCGCGACGGAGCCGTGCCCAGACTTTGCACCACACCGTGGCCTTCGATGACCTTGCCGGAAGGTGTCCGGAAGTCGCCAATGGCATGCAAGAGCACATCGCCATTCTTGAGAGTGTGCGTTGTTGCGGGCAACGCGGCGCCAGCAGTAGTTTGACCGAAGGGTTGCGCGCGCTGTGCGTCGATCAATCCTGCCGCGAATATTTCGGATGTGCTGCCGGTATGCCCATCGATCAAGATCGCCAGCGGTCCATTGAATGTTCCAATCGATTGTCCATCGCGATCAACGGTTCGAGGGTTGGTGCGAAAGTCGAGTTTCATTCCGCGTCCGCGCATGATGCCAAGTGATGTTGGTTCGGCGAGAAAGTGTCCGGCGACTCCCGTTGCCATCAGACCCAGTCCGCCGGGGTTTCCGCGAAGATCAATGATGACTCCATCGGCGGTTCGAAAGTTTGTCAGCGCATCGTCGATCTGCGGCGAGAGAGCCGGCAACCAAACATTGAAGCGCAGATATCCAATGCGACCAGTCGTGGTCGCGTTCGCGCCAAGACTTTCGATTTGCTGCGGCGTCAGCCAATTTGACTCAAATTCCGCCGCAAAAGGCGGGAGATTTCCCATCGTGATCACTTCGCCGGGTGGATCGTCGAAGGTGATGTTGATGGTGTGCTCGATCGATTGTTCATCTGCGAAAACATAGATGGGGCTCATGCCAGCGCGACCGCCGATGAAGCCGCCGATCGCATGATCGCGCGCCAGTCGCTCGAGCGATGTGCGCGGTGGTCCAAATTCCTGGATGAGTGGTGCGATCGAATCTCCGTCCGATGAGATGAGCGCCCATCCCAATTTGACACCAGCGCTTTCGCCCGGGCTCTTCGGTGCAACTTGCGTCACGATCACATCGGTGCCGATCACTTGCAAAGTGATCCCTGACCAACCGCCGACTGCGCCGGGAGAGCCAGAGACAGAATTTGGAATGATGGCGAAGTGGCTCTCGCCGAGAGTCTCAAGCATGTCGCGTAGCGTGGTGCGAAAACTATCGGGGTCGATCGCGTTGACCGCGCGATCTCGAAATTGAATTCGCGCGTCATTCCATTGACCTTGATTGATCGACGGATCTGGATGTGTGTCGCGGATGATTCCCCAGACTTGATCGAAGACTAAACCGTTGAGATATGCCTGTGATTCCGGGTCTGGCAGGGTCGCGGGCGGTATTGCGGGCGGTATTGCGGGCGTTGCTGCTGTCGGCGGCGTGACCGAAGCGGTCGTGCTTGGCCCGTGGCAAGCGACCATCAGACCGAGGATGGCCACGGCGGGCAGCGAGCGCATAAGGCGGAGTTGCATGCTTCGCAGTATGGCAAATCTTTGCGGGAAAACCCCGATCCATGGGAATCCATCCATCCATCCGGATAGATGGTGGCAATTGTCTGCAATCACCGCTACGCTTGCAACCATGGCGTCATTTCTGGCACAACTCGATCGGCGAATTCTGGTCTTCGATGGCGCGATGGGCACTTCGATTCATGCATGCACCGATTGCACCGTGGCGGATTACATCGGCCGCGACAACTGCACGGACATTCTCGTGCGTTCACGGCCCGACATCATCGGACGCATCCACGAGAGCTTTCTTGCTGCCGGAGCAGATGTCGTCGAGACCGATACCTTTGGAACGAACCAACTTGTCGCGGCAGATTTCGACGCCGAGATGGTGGGGTGGGTGTATGACCTCAATGTGGAAGCGGCGCAGATCGCGCGGGCCGCATGCGAAAAATATGCCCAGCCCGGTCGACCTCGATTCGTAGCGGGCTCAATGGGCCCGGGCACCAAACTTATCACGCTCGGTCAGGCGACTTGGGCCAGCATGTTGGATTCATACCGTGAGCAAGCGCGCGGATTGATCGATGGCGGCGCGGATTGTTTCATGATTGAGACATGTCAGGATCTTTTGCAGATCAAGTGCGCGGTGACCGCATGTCTCGAAGCCCTCGAAGCGGCGCACAAGACCGTCCGCGACATTCCAATTCTCGTTTCGGTCACGATGGAAACGACGGGCACGATGCTGTTGGGTTCGGATATCAGTGCGGTCGTCAACGCGCTGCGACCGTTTCCCATCGCATCGCTGGGTTTGAATTGTGCCACGGGTCCGACCGAGATGACCCCGCACCTCGCTCATATCGCCAAGCATTGGAATCGCCCGTTCTCTGTCGTGCCCAACGCGGGACTTCCTATCTTGGTGGAAGGTCGCACCGAATATCCGCTGCGCGCCGGCGACTTTTCGATCGCAATGCGCAGATTCGTCGAGGAATTTGGGGCAAACATTGTCGGCGGTTGCTGCGGTACGACCGTTGAACACATCGCAGCACTGCGCGAAATTGTGCCGTGGTCGTCGACGCGACCATCCCGTCCGACGGTCGATGTTGTTGCAGCTTGTTCGAGTTTGTACACCGAGACCGAGTTCCGCCAAGATAATTCATTTCTGATTGTCGCAGAACGCACCAACGCAAATGGTTCCAAGAAGTTCAAGACGCTGCTCGATGCGGAGGATTGGGATGCTCTTGCGTCAATGGCTAAAGAAGAACTGCGTGACGGCTCGCATGTCCTTGATGTCTGCGTGGACTTCGTCGGTCGCGATGGAGTGCACGATATGTCGCACACCATTTCGCGCTTTGTTCGCCAAGTCAATGCGCCGCTGATGATTGATTCGACACAGGCGGATGTCATCGAAGCCGGATTGCAGCACGCGCCTGGTCGATGCATCGTCAACTCGATCAACCTTGAAGATGGCGAGGAGCGGATGAATCGCATCTGCCCGCTTCTGAAAAAGTACGGCGCGGCGTGCGTCGCGCTGACCATCGACGAAGATCCGCAGGCGGGGATGGCCAAGACAGCCGCGCGAAAGTTGGAGATTGCGGAGCGCATTCATGATTTGTTCACGCGCAAGTGGGGGCTTGATGAGGCCGATCTCTTTTGGGATCCATTGACATTCACCATCGCTACGGGCAACGCCGATGACCGCCGTCTTGGCTTGGAGACACTCGAAGGAATCCGCTTGATTTCTGAGCGTTTCCCGCGCTGTTCAATCATTCTTGGACTATCGAATATTTCGTTTGGTCTGAAGCCTGCGGCGCGCGCCGTGCTCAACAGTGTCTTCTTGCACGAAGCCCGCACGCGTGGATTGACCGCGGCCATCGTGCATGCATCGCGCATCCTTCCCGAAAATAAAATTGATCCCCAGCACTGGCAGGCCGCGGAGTGGGTGATCTTTGATCGTCAGGGAGTGGATCGTCCCGAGGGGCAGCCCGAGTCGTTCAATCCGCTGCTGCACTTCATTTCCCTCTTTCCAGATGAACTCAAAGCGGTCAAAGCCGCACCGATGGAGACGCTCACCATCGAAGAGCGCTTGCAGCTGCATATTGTGGATGGCGAGGATCGCAACCTCGACGCGTCGCTCGATGAGGCGCTCAAGATTTACCCGCCGCTGGTCATCATCAATGACCACTTGCTCGCAGGGATGAAGACCGTCGGCGACTTGTTTGGTGCGGGACGAATGCAGTTGCCATTTGTGTTGCAGAGCGCTTCGGTGATGAAGAAAGCCGTCGCATTCTTGCAGCCGCACATGGAGCGGGTCGGTGTGGAGGCCAAGCCCAAGGCAACCATCGTGATCGCAACCGTCGCAGGCGATGTTCACGACATTGGCAAGAATCTTGTGGACATCATCTTGTCGAATAATGGCTATAAAGTGCACAATATCGGCATCAAACAGCCCCTCGCGCAGATCTTGAATGTGTGGAAATCGACCGGCGCAGATGTCATTGGCATGAGCGGATTGCTCGTCAAGAGTGTCACGGTCATGGAGGAAAATCTGCGCGAAATGAATCGGCAAGAGATTCGCGTGCCGGTGATGCTCGGCGGTGCGGCGCTGACTCGCTACTACGCCGAAGGTCATCTGCGCCGTATCTATCAGGGCGAACTCTATTATGGTCGAGATGCATTCGAAGGCCTGGCGGTCTGTGAGGCGATGGTCAATGGAACGCTGCCGCAACTCAATGGCGTGATCGACGCTCGCATGACCAAGCGCGCTGCGGTCGAGGCAAAGACGAAGGCAAGCCTACTGCGGGCGAACGAGATGGCGACGAGCGGCGTCAGTGGCCAAGGAAGTTCATTTGATCCATCATTCCCCAACACTACTGGTGAGGGCGCGACCGTCGGCGGTGAGGTCTTGCATGACAATCTGATTCCTGATCCACCGTTCTGGGGATCGCGTCTGGCCGATCGCATCGACTTGGATGTGATCTACCCCTTCATCAATCGCACCGCGCTCTTCCGTGGTCAGTGGGGTTTCCGCCGTGGCGACTTTGACGCCGCCGCATACGAACGATTTCTCGCCGAGGAAGTTGAGCCGATTCTGGCGCGACTCAAGATCGAATGTCGTCAGGAGAAGATTCTGCGCCCAGGGGTTGTTTGGGGCTTTTTCCCGTGCAATTCGCAGGGCAACGATCTGATCGTCTTTGACGCCGTTGATCAAGATCGCGAAGTGGAACGATTTACATTCCCTCGGCAAAAGTCTGGACGCAAGATTTCCATCAGTGATTTCTTCCTGCCGCTCGCGGGCGGCAAGCGCGATGTCCTCCCGCTGTCCTGCGTCACGATGGGATCTGAAGCAAGCGCTCGAGCACTGGCATTGTTTGAGCGCAATGAATACACCGAATATTTGTATCTGCACGGAATCGGAGTCGAATGCGCCGAAGCGCTTGCCGAAATGTGGCACAAGCGTGTGCGGGCGGAATTAGGTTTCGCTCACGAGGACGATCCAAAGATCGAGCGTCTCTTTCAGCAGCACTATCGCGGCAGCCGCTATTCGTTTGGTTATCCAGCGTGCCCAGAATTGGCCGATCAGGAAAAACTTTTCCGGCTGTTGCAGCCTGAGCGCATCGGATGCGTGCTGACCGACAACTTCCAGATCGATCCAGAGCAATCGACGAGCGCGATCATCGTGCATCACCCACAGGCGAAGTATTTTTCAGCGTGACGCGGGGGAATTCGTCGCAGACGCTTGAGGCAAAAGTGGCAATAATGTGCCGATGACTCCGATTGAGCTCATTGGATTGGCCGCCATCGGAGGCGGAGTGGGCGCATGGTTGCGCATCGTGATCCGAGATGAATGCGTCGATCGGGGCATGTCGAGCTGGTGCGCGATCATGCTGATCAATTTGCTTGGGAGCGCCGTCGCGGGAGCCTCACTCAATTGCACGATCAATTCTCCGCTCTGGGCGCTGTTCGTGCTTGGATTCCTCGCTGGATTCACGACATTCAGTTCGATGTGTATTGAAGTGGTGTCGCAGTGGCTCATCGGTTGCCGCCGACGAGCATGTGTGATTGGTATCGGAACGCTCGTGGGTGGACCGCTGCTCGTGTGCGGCGCGGCCGTTGCAGTCACGGGATTGACAACCTCAGCAAGCGCTGCGACATCCACCGCGCTGGTGCTTCGAGGTCGGCGCATCCGCCACCACTCGACGAGCATCGTCGCCATCGTCGCGGGCGGAATTGTCGGAACCGCACTCCGCGCTTCACTGTATTTTTCTGCCGAGAAACTGTCCGTTCCGTTTTGGACAGCAACCGCTGTGGCGAACATTGTTGGCGCAGGATGTGCGGGTTTTGTTTTTCGTTGGCTCTGCGCACTGGACGCCAACGGCGCAGCGCGGCACACACCAATTCGCCGAGTGCGACTTGAACGCGTTTTGATCTTCGGCTTCGCAGGCGGACTGACGACGGTCAGCACACTTTCAGTCGAGATTTATTTGGCCGCCATGACGAACCCAGTCGACGCGGTGCTTATTTTCGCGGTGAATCTAGGCCTTGGACTCTTGGCGACGAGTCTCGGCTGGTGGATTGCGTCGCGCTGCTTTCCTCAGCGTGAGCCGCTCGCGCCCGCTCATTCTGCACAAAGGCATGCCCAGATGACCAGATGCCCAGATGACCAGACGACACCATGAAGCGACAAATCGGCGGCGAGAACAATGCGACAGAGTCCAGTACAACACTCAGGAGTTGAGATGAACACCGAACAACCATCGCCATCGCCGAACATTCCGCTGCCAACCGCGCTCACGCCGCTTCGTGCGGAAGTCTTGCGCAGTCTTTGGAAGCAGCGCCGAGATTCCTATGCGCAGGCTCACTTGTACGAGGATGCGCGCATTCGTGTGCACCGATCGTTGACATGGCTCACCATGGCTGAATCGCGCGGCGCGCACGAACACGACACGAAATTGATCGAGCTCTGGGCAGCGACCGGTTCTCTCTTCGGTCGATGGAGCGCATTGCTCGCGGCGCCACTGAACGAGCGCGAAGCAACCGCTTCGTTCGCGCGCCAGATCATGCAGTGGGACCGCGATGGAATCATGCCCAGTGTGCTGGCGAATCTTCGCCAAAGCGCAGAGACGATGTGGATCGACCCATATCTCAACCACGCGATGGGGATGTCGACTGCGAAGGCCGCGCCACATTCCACGACGATTCCCGATGACGATGCAGGATTTCTAGCGGGCCTGCTCGAGCGAATCGGTTTGACCGTTCACCAACTCACGCTCGGCGCAGCGACCTATGGAGGCAGTCAGAATCGCATCGCAGTTGATCGTTCGCTCATCGCTCTCGCGCAGCTCGTGCCAGCATTCCTGCTGGTGATCACCGAACATGGATATGTCGACGATTGGGGCTCGCTCTGCTCGCCACCGCGTCAGTGAGTGTGGATTACAAATCGCCAAGCAGTACCGTCAAGAGTTCGATGGTCGCATCGAGATCGCTCTTGTGAACCATTTCGGTCACCGTGTGGATGTATCGCGTGCCGGGTCCAAACGCAATGCAGCGCGCGCCGCTTCCTGATCGCTGAATGGCGCCAGCATCTTGCCCGCCGCGTGGCAGGACTGCTCGCTGATGTGCGATGCGATGTCGCTTGGCAAGTGCGCACGACTGGCGAACAAGCGCGATGTCAGAAATCATCGATGAATCCTGAATCATCACCGCCACACCAAGTCCCTGTTTCGTCACGCGCTGATTGTCTGGAATTCCTGGTGTATCGCACGCAAGATTCACATCGAGCCCGATGCCAATGTCCGCGCCCGCCGCGTTGGCCGCGACTTGCGCGCCGCGGAGTCCGACCTCTTCTTGGGTTGTAAACGCGACGATGATGTCACAGGAATGCCCAGCGCGCGAGCGTGCGATGCGCCGAATAGCTTCGATCGCAGTGAAGACCGCCATGCGATTATCAAGGGCTTTCGAGACCACCTTGAGTGGAGTCTCGAAGAACGGTTCGTGCATCACAACGAAATCGCCGACTTGCGCGAATTTGCGAACTTCGGCAGCGTCGCGTCCGAGGTCGATGAAGAATTCCTCAGTCCCCGGCACCTTGGTGCGCTCGGCCTCGCTTGAAATATGGATTGGCTTGCCGCCGGGATTCAGCACGCCAATGAAATCTCCGTGGTCGGTGACAACCATCACCCGCCGCGAAAACAGATTGCGGGGATCGAATCCGCCGGCCGGGTTCAGCCACAAGTAACCCTGTTCATCGATATGGCGAACATAAAAACCAATCTCGTCGAGATGCGCGGCGACGAGCACGCGCGTGGCCGCAACGCCGCGCTTCTTGCGCGTCGCACGCCGTGTGCAAATGAGAGATCCCATCGGGTCGGTTGAGGTGGTGTCGAAAAGCCCCTTGATTTCCTTCTGCACCAGTGCGCGCACGCGCTCCTCGCGCCCGGGGACTCCAGCCGTTTCACAGAGACGCTTGAGAAGGTCGTAGTTCATTGTGTGAGTCTATAATTGCCTCATGACTTCTGTCACCTTCCAACTTGAGTCGCCGCTGCGCGCGCGCCATGATGAGTATGCAATCTCAGAAACCGCTCGACGGGTTGCAGCGAGCGCAACGAGCGGAACGCGTGGGTCGGGCGAGAGCGCCCACACAGCGCAAGTTCTGTGGATGCCATGGGGCAACACGGCAGAAATTGTGGCGATGTTTGATTCCGTCGAGACGGAATATGCGTCGATCCGCCGCGGCGCGGCGCTGTGCGATCGACCGCAGCGGGGAACTTTGGAAATTCACGGTAGCCAGCGATTGGAATTTCTCCAGCGCATGCTGTCACAGGAGATGAAGGGATTCGATGGTGGCCAGACACGCGAAGCTTTTTGGTTGAATCGCAAGGGAAGAATTGCAGCGGACTTATTGCTCTGCCAGATCGAAGATCGCATAGTTGTCGACTGTGCAGGAGCGGTCGCTGCCGAGACCGCCACGGCGTTGAACGGATTCATCTTCTCGGAAGATGTGAAGATTGCCGATGTCACGAGCAGCAGCTATCGAATTGCGATACACGGTCCAAAGGCGCTGCACTTGCTTGAGCAAGCAGGAGCAACTGCCGAGGCGATTGAGTCTTTGCATGCGTCGGCTTCATGTGCCCAGACGACGATCGCCTCGTCGTCGTGCTTGCTGGCGCGTGCCGATTCATGTGGTGTCTGCGGAGTTGAAATATTCGTTGCGCGCGCCAACGCACTCGATGTCTGGAATGCGCTCTTGGGCGTGCATGATCTCTTGCAAGGTGGGCAGCGGCGCGGTCGTCCGTGCGGTTGGCTTGCATACAACATGGCGCGCATCGAAGGTGGCACGCCGCTCTTTGAAGTTGATTTCGGCTCGACGAGTTTGCCGGGTGAAACCGCGCTCCTTGATCGCCGTGTCTCGTTCACCAAAGGCTGTTATCTCGGGCAAGAGATTGTTGCGCGAATGAATAGCCTCGGCAAGCCAAAGCAAATTGTCAGCGCATTTCGCATGGAAACAAGCACACTTCCAGTTGATGGAGCGCAAGTGTTTTCCGTTATCGCCGACAGATCGATTGGCGATGAAGTGGGAGTTGTCACAAGTAGCACGATGAGTCCGATGCTCGGCGCGGCCTGCGTGGGCTTTGCGACCGTTCGCTTCGCCCACTCTGCGGCAGGAACACAACTCACCATCGCGGCGGAGGGTCATCCCGAGCGCGCCGCGGTGCAGGCGCAACTTGCGTTCGCGTCGGTGCGAGCGACGGATGCGAGCGGGACGAGCGACAATCTGAAAACACCGACCACGACCGACGCGACCGACACACCGACCGCGACCACACCGACCGCGACCACACCGACCGCGACCACAACCAACGCGACCACGACCAACGCGACCACGACCAACGCGACCAACCAGCAGCGTGCGCCATCATGAATCAATCTCCGCCAATCGATCCAGAATGGGCGTGGACTCCCGATATCGTGCTCTTTATCGCCGCGGCTGTTCTGTCGGTTGGAGTGACCATCTTTTCACTCTGGCTGTTTCGCCGAGCCGCACGCGAGGAGCGAGCGAACGACCAAAAATCAAGCCGTCCTAAGTCTGGGAGCAATCCATAAAACTCTCGATCAACCACGCGCTGGGCGCAATAGGGATGAGCATCAACTCATGAACGCTGTGCGTCTGACCGAAGTTGGACCGCGTGACGGATTGCAGAACGAGAAGTCGATTGTGCCGACCGCGATGAAGATCGATTTCGTCAATCGATTGAGCGCCCTTGGATTTTCGCAAATTGAAGTCTCTAGTTTCGTCAGCGCCAAGTGGGTGCCACAGCTCGGTGACGCAGCGGAAGTATTGGCCGCGATCGATCGCCGTCGAGGCACGATGTATTCCGCGCTCGTGGCGAACGAGCGTGGGCTGGATGGTGCGCTTGACGCACGCGTCGATCAAGTCGCAGTTTTTCTCGCAGCAACCGAGGGATTCAGTCTTCGCAACACCAATGGAACGATCGCGCAAGTGCTCGCGCGTGTCGCGCCCGTCATCACGCGCGCGCGCGCCGCAGGTCTTCCCGTGCGCGGATATGTGAGTTGTGTCATTGCATGTCCGTATGACGGTCCCGTTGTTCCATCGCAGGTCGTTGCGGTGTGCGAAAAATTATTGACGCTCGGGGTGGACGAACTCGACCTCGGCGACACCATCGGTGCAGCCGATCCAGATTCCATCTCGCGGCTCTATGACTCTCTCTCGGCGCTCGTGCCGCCCGGCGAGACGACGCTGCATCTGCATGACACACATGGTCGCGCGATTGCGTGCGCACTGCGCGCACTGGAGATCGGTGTTCGATCATTCGATTCGAGCGCCGGCGGACTTGGAGGCTGTCCATATGCGCCGCAAGCCGCGGGAAACATCGCAACCGACCAACTTGCACGGGCGATCTTGGACGCGGGATTCGATCCCCAAATCGATCCTCAGCGGGCGTCGGATGTTGGTCTTTGGATGCGCCAACAACTCGCGTCCCTGCGCTCACCGAGTGTGTAACGACCGCGGCCGTGGACAATCGCGCGCAACTCAATGTCGATATCGCTCGGCGAATCGTCGATCATCACCGCTCGCGGCGACGATGGAAAAGTGAATCCACCAGTATTGAGCACGCGCCGCTGAATTCCCGTTGATGCGCTTGCGATCATCCACGATCCGCCTCGGTGGGAATGTCCGCAGACGATCATGCGCGCGTCGGGGCGGAAGCGATCGGCGAACGCCATTGCTTCGTGAGGAAATTTTCGCCACCACGCAATCACGCGCAGTATGCGCCGCGGATTTCGTCCGATCGAGAGTAGTGCCGTCGGTTCGCGATAGGTCGCCGCATCACGCCATTGCAATGTCGCGGCTTCGCCCGCCGCTCGCAGAAATTCATCAATCGAATTGGGATGTCGCTCACGCGCGACATGAAGTGCGCGCGCAATCTGCGCGTGCGCGGGTGTCCACGGCACCATCGATTCACCAAACCCGTGGCCGTGGGTCACCAAGATCGCACCCGCAAAGAGATCGACAAAGTCCACTTGCGCGGGGTCGAAATCGTGGTTGCCGTTGACGCGCGTAATCATCACGCCCGATCTCGATGCGACCTTCATGGTCTCCTCAAGCATGCGCAGCGCATTGTCGCGGTGGTGGTCGTGATGAATATCAGCAATATCGCCGTTAAATATGAGATGATCCGCTGAGTCGAAGAGGGGGGCGAGCGACTGCGCCGATCGCGCAGGTCGTCCACACGGGACATCTGGGAATCCCAGGTGAATATCGGACAGGATTAGGGTTCGAGCCATGGGCTATGCATTGGGGAAGAGTTTGGATACCCTATCCGACTCGCTGCTTCCAGATGTTCTGGAAGCCCCCTCGCGGGGTCCGTGGCGACTTCTTGGTGCGACGCCGCTTGCGTCCAAGTCGCAGCTGAACAGCGGTTGGCCACTGGCGCCTCGGAAAGAACATCATGTCTCAATTTCAAGCTCCTCCTCCTCCAGTCATTCGCCGCCAAAAAGATGCCAAGGGTCGCCTCTTCATCGATTACAAGCAGGTGGACGAACTTCGCCGAGCAATGACCCAGAACGGCAAACTTCTTTCGCGCAAGCGTCTGGAAATGTCGGCTGGAGATCAGTCCATGTTGGGTCAGGCCGTGAAGCGCGCGCGATTCATCGCATTGCTTCCGTTCACCAACGCGGCGAGCTGATTCACTCATTAAGCAAGCATCATCAGCGCATCATCAGCGCATCATCAGCGCATCATCAGCGCATCATCAGCGCATCATCAGCGCATCATCAGCGCATCATCAGCGCATCATCAGCGGTTGAGTCGTGCAATTCGCATGACCTGCATGACCTTCATGACCTTCATGACGAACTTGCCCATCGACTGAAAACCTCTGCTCAAGCGTGCCGCGTTGACGCGCAAACGAATGCGACGCAATCCCGCATCTGCTGGATGAAATTTCAATCCACGGTTGATCGCAGCCGATGCGATGCGCAGATTTCCCTGCGACAGTGCATCAAGGGCAATGTTGTGCAATGTCTCGACGCATGATCGATTCAGCGCCAGCACCTTGCGTGCGGCGCGGATGCCGCCCACGCGGTCGCGCGATTGGAATTTCGCTCGGGCCAGTCGTCGCCAGATTCGCTCATCGCGTGGATGCCGATTGGCAGCAGCGGTGAGAATGCTGACAGCGACTGCGGGTCGATCACATTCCAGCGCAGCGGCAGCCGCGCCTAGCGCGATCAACGGATCTTCAACCACTGGCGAATTTGCAGCGATTTTTCCTCTGCCAAAGATTTCTTCAAGGTGTCTTCCCGCCTCGGTGCGCAGGCCCAATTGACAGAGGGCATTCACGAGTCGCAGGCGCACGGAAGTATCAGTGACTCCCAAGGTGATCACCAGCGAATATGCCGCGCGCGCCTCGTCCAATCGACCTGCCCGCAGTGCGATATCGCCAAGACGCGTGTGCGCGAGATGATTGATCGGTTCGAGTTCGACGATTCGTCGATACTTTTCTTCCGCTTCGTTGATTCGTCCCAGTCCTTCGAGGGTTTGGCCAAGCACGAGAAGTGTGTTGGAGTCGCCGGGTTGTTCACGCAGAGCTTGCATCAAAACTTGATGGGCCGTTTCGAGCTGACCAGCGTGGCGAAGCGCGCGTCCGAGGCGCATCTTCACCGTTGGAATCTTGGGGTTCTGGGAAATAGATTCGCGGTAGCACCAGATCGCTCGCTCGAACTGACCGTGCTGTTCGAGCACATTGGCCATCTCCATCAAGCAGAGCGGCATCTCCGTGAGATATTGTTGCGCGACATAGTAAGCATCTTGCGCCTCGTCGAATCGATTGAGCATGCCGAGCGCGCGAATGCGCAGCGAATAGACCACCTCGATCTTCGAGTCAACCTTGCACGCTCGTTCACAGAATCGAATGCACCGCTGGGGTTGTCCAGCTCGAATCGATCCATTGGCGGCACCGATGAGCGCATGCAAGTGATCGGGAAGAATTTCCAGCGCACGCTCATACGACGCGAGCGCCTCGGGATGTCGAGCGAGTGCGTCAAGGGTTACTGCAAGATTGTGGTGCCAGTCGCCTCGTTCAGGTTCGCTGGCAAGTGCTCTGCGAAGTTCAGTCGCGGCTTCTTCCAACTTGCCCGATTGGAACAATCCGCGCGCGCGTTCAACGCGAGCTTCCGCACTTGTATATTCACCAGAATCGTCAGGCATGGTAATGCTTCATTATAGTTCGCTTGGGACGAGATGCCAGTCTGTAACGCCAGAATGTGAAAACCCCTTGATTTGCCGCGTATTGCAGGGGAATTCGTCAGACATCCCGCTCAGGCCGCGTCGGAGCCAACTCAGTACACCTCAAGCATGCAGCGGTGGGTTGGGCGAACTCGACGCTTGATTTGCTCGATGGTCCACTGAGTCGGCGGGATCGCAGCGATCTCATCTTGGACGGTCAGATAACTGCCACCGAGCCCAGCGATGGAGAGTGATTGGAAGATGCCAATTTGCATTCCCGCCAGGCCGCATGCATAAATGAGAGTTCGCGGCGATGCCAAAAGTTCCCCAAAGAAATCAAGGCGCGCATCGAGATAGTGATGGGTGTGGGGACCGTGACCAACTTGTGGCAACGGTTCGCGACTGATGACCGTGTGATATGTGAAGTTGGGATGTTCACTGGCCAGTGTTCGCAGCCATGCGTCGTAGAGCAAATCTGTTCGGTACGGCACTCCCATAATGAGATGAATCTTGCTGGAACATGGACCTTTCCAATGCGCATGCGCAGGTGACCCAGCGGGCGGGCCAATGAGCAATTCATGCAACATGCCGCGAAATGGCGCGATGCCCGTGCCAGTAGCCATGAAGATGTAATCGTGCGCCGATCGGTCGACGGGCAAGACAAATCGCTTGCCGTTGGGACCGGAAACTTGAACTGGTGTGCCGACGGATTGATCACTGAGCCAATTGCTGGCGACTCCAAGAATGAGTGGATGCCCGTCGGATCGAGTCGGATCATTCTCGTCGGGGATTTCCTCAATCGTTCGCTTGCAGGTGGTGGAAATGACCTTGCCCAAGCCATCGTCGCCATACGAGGGGCTCGCAATGGAATAGAGGCGGACTTTGTGCGGTCGACCTTTGCCATCCACCCCAGGAACGATCACGCCGAACGATTGGCCAGCGAAGAAAGTCCCCTCGAGTGGAGTTCCCGAGAGGTCGACGGCGATATGGCGCACGAAACTTGCGGACTTGCCGCGGATGCACGAGTCGCTCGATGCGATGCGTGCTGTGACGGATGAACCCGGCAAGACGACATGCATTTTCACATCTGGCAGGACCGGATCGTTGGGGTGGACTGTCATGAGATGGTCATCGTAGGAAGTTCAATCGAACCGAGTGGAAATTGTAAGCCTAGACATGCCGAACCGCCGAAATATGAAGCACGATTTGGTGCTGTTGGCACCATGATCACCTCTCTGGCACGCCGTGCGTCAGCGGGGAAGGCTCACATCGCACGACTCGATCAAGGAGAATGGCCATGGATAAGTTTCGCATTCAAGGTGGACAACGACTCGCAGGACGCATTCGCACCGAGGGAGCCAAGAACGCCACATTGCCATTGATGGCGACGGCCTTGTTGACCGACGCCGAAGTGACATTGACCAATGTCGCCAGTTTGGCGGACATCGGCAATATGCGCAGACTGCTCAACACACTGGGAGTCGATGTGCATCTTGGCGATGAGCGTGTTGTCATGCAGACGAAAGATCCCAATGCGATCGAAGCACCATACGAACAGGTTCGCACGATGCGTGCATCGATCTGCGTGTTGGGACCGATGCTCGCTCGACGCAAGAAAGCTGTGATCTCGATGCCCGGTGGATGCGCCTTTGGTGATCGACCAGTCGATCTGCATCTTCGAGGATTGGAAAAGCTCGGCGCCAAGATTGAACTTAAAAACGGCTATATCCATGCCAGCGCCGATCGTCTTCGCGGAGCGACGGTGTTCCTCGGTGGACCATACGGTTCAACGGTCTTGGGGACGGCCAATGTCATGAGCGCCGCGACGCTCGCGCTCGGGCGCACCGTCATCGAGAGTGCTGCGTGCGAACCAGAGGTGGTCGATCTCGCTGACATGCTCATTTCGATGGGCGCGAAGATTCGCGGCGCAGGTGGTCCACGCATCATCATCGACGGCGTCGATGAACTCGGCGGCACCAGCCACCGTGTTATGCCAGACCGAATCGTCGCGGGCACCTATGCAATCGCCGCCGCGATTACCAACGGCGAGATCATCATTGATGATTTCCCGTTTGATTCCCTGCTCGCAGTGGTCGATCGACTTACGCTCATTGGCGTGAATGTGCACAAGATCGAGCCTGATGCGGATGATCGTTGTTGCACGGTGCGGGTTACAAGCGAGCGTCATCTCAAGCCGACTGTTCTGACAACTCAACCTCACCCTGGTTTTCCAACCGACTTGCAAGCGCAGTTCATGGCACTGCTCTGTCATGCGCAAGGCAATTCGGTGATCACTGAAAAGATTTATCCAGAGCGATTCATGCATGTTCCAGAGTTGACGCGCATGGGAGCGCAATTGCTGCGACATGGTCCGACGGTGGTTGTGTCGGGCGGAAGTCGATTGGTTGGAGCGGAAGTTATGGCCAGCGATTTGCGTGCATCCGCGAGTCTCGTGCTCGCTGGACTCGCCGCCGAGGGTGAGACGATCGTGAACCGTGTCTATCACCTTGACCGCGGATATCAGCGCATGGAAGAGACGCTGCGTTTGCTCGGTGCCAACATCGAGCGCATCAGCGACAAGCCTGCCGATGCATCAGTCAATCGAGGAGCTGGAATGGCCTCGGGCGCGGCTCAGTCGATGCAAGAAGAGAGCTGACGCCACGGCGACATTCAGGCTCGGTCGATCGGTTGATTCCATCGACGCGTTTGGGCGATTCATCGGTATCACCACCGTCGCATCGCAGTGCGCTCGAATGTCGGCACCGACGCCATCGCCTTCGGCACCAAGCACGACGGCAATTCTGCGCGCGGTTTGGAGCGCGGGAATTTCCATCATGTCATCGAGCGGCACAGCGCCGCCAGCCTCCTCGGCCGCGATCACTGCGAATCCATGCCGCTGACGAAGTGCGGCGATATCACCCAGTACATCAGCCGATTTCGCCCAGGGAACGCTGAAGACTCGGCCCGATGAGATGCGAATCACTTTGCGGTGCAGTGGGTCTGACGAACCATCCGCCAGCAGGATGCCCACGCCACCGAACGATCCGGCGTTGCGAAAGATCGCGCCGATGTTGTCGGTCAAGACAACGCCCGATGTGATGAGCAGATGATCGCAAGGATCAAGTGCGGTGAGCAGAGATTCGCAGCAAGTCGATTGCGGGCGCGTTCCAAGAGCGAGCGCGCCCATATGCATGCGATATCCGGCGAGCTTGGTCATGACGGCGTCGTCGGCGATGTAGAGCGGCACACGCGATTGATCGTGCGAAGAATCAGCGTTGCCCGAAAAGAGTTCGCGCAGCAGATCATCGAGCATCGCCGCGGATTCCTCCGTCAACAACAACGCACTCAGCGTGACCAGCGGCGTCGCGAGACTTCCTCGGCGGTGCGCAAGGAGTGCATACAGAAATCGACGCACCACGCGCGGACTTTCAACACAGAAGAGATTGTCGCGACCGCGCAGGTCTGCGTCGCGCACTCCGCGAAAGGAGACGATGCGCGGGTCAGATTCATCCGCGATCCGTATCGCTTCGAGTCGCATGTCAAGGATTGGTTGGGTTGATAAGGCGGTTGAATAGATTTTCGCCTGCAGCTTTTTGCTTTGCCGCTGCAGTCGTCAGCCAGCGATTGAGCAATTCAACAAGTTCTGGATGGCGCGTGGCGAGTTTGGGATCTTGTTCGAGAAGGTCCTGCGCGAAGCTGACTGCAAGGCTCAATTCTGCGGTGCTTCTGACGATTTCCTGCGCGATTTTGTTGAACTGCGCCTGCTCGCTCTTGTCGGCGAACGCACCGCCAAGAAGTGTCCAGGGCATCAGCGTGATCTCCTTCGCGGAACGCCTGAACTGACCTCCAGCGATCTGCAGATCGGCTGACATGCTGCCCCATGCAACCTGACCATCATGCAGCAGAGCCATCGTCTGTTGATAATCGCGCTGGATGATCGCGCAATCCTTCTTGAATCGATCGATCAGATCGGTCAGCGGTGGCAGGATTTCTTCATTCCAGCGCGATTGCAATGATGCCATCAATTCGACGCTTGAGTTGAAATTCGAGCGTATGCGATCGAACGCAGGTTCAAGGCGCTGGCGATCAAGATTCTTCCCCGGCCCAAAGAGCGCATCGATTTCGTAGAATTGAATCCGCGCGCGGTCAAATCCATCGGCGATCGCATTCGCTTGTGCGCGCCACGCCTGCCAGTCTTGCTCCCACACAGTGTTGAGTGCGCGTCCGTCGTTGTACGCGGTCATCCATCGAGCTGTGGCATCTTGTGTCATCGAGCCGAGGTCCAACGCTTCGATCGATATCCACGCCCCTTCCAAATTCTTGGCGCGCTTAGAACCAAACAAGGCAGCCATCGTTGATTCGCTTGGGCTTGCTTCAAGCCGCAAATGCTCCGAACTCTCGCCAAGGCTGGCGATGCTATTTGATTTGGGCAGTTGGATGATGATCGTTGGAGCGGCTCCAACTGGCGAAGGCTTGACTAAAACCGTCGCAGTTTTGGGAACCCGAATCTTTGGGTTGAATGAACAATTTGCACGGAAAAAAGCTGGTGTTTCACCAGAAACAGGCACGAATTCAACTGAATCGACCAATCCGACATTCAGGCCAGCAAGCAGAATTGGACTCTTTGGCTTGATGCCAGCGACGCCTTGTTGGAATGGGAAGTGGATGCTGACGGAAACTCTCGCTGGACCCAAGATCGTGGGTGCGATAGTCACCGTAGCGAAGGCTGCGCCAACTGTCAGCAGCACGATGAATCCCAAGCGAGCCTCTGAACTTGCGGTGCGTGGTGAGCCCACGATTTACTTCGCCTTCGATTCGCCCGCAGGTTCGGGTGACAACAGAACATCGTTCAGCTTTTGCTGCGCCAACTCATATTTGGCCAGCGCATCAAGCACCATCGCTTGCACAGCCTCGCGGAATTTCACATCCGCCTCATAACGACCTGGGTCTCGCTCGATCACCAAGCGAAGAGATTCTCCAGCTGCGCGCAGATCGCCAGCGGCCATCGCGAAACTGCGTGCGGATTCATAGAGATTCTCGTGGGCGATTTCATCGCTGTTGGGGGTATACAAAATTTTCCATGGACTCCTTCGAACTTCCATGGACGCCAATTTCAACTGGGCGGCGCTGGTGCGAAGATTGGACAGCATCTCGGCGATGTCTGGCGAGCGCTCGAGCAGAAGTGTGTGCACAATATCGACCGACTTTCCAAAGCTGTCGACGGCTGATTCACCATGTCGCAGCGCGCTATCGACGAGCGGAATCGTCTCTTGATTGAAGTGTTTCAGCGCATCATTGGCCGATGCCGATGCGGTATCGAGCGAGGCGATCGTTGTGTCGATCTTGGGCGCGTTGCGCTCGAGAATTCCCTTGACATCAGTCATGCTTGCATCGAGCTTGACCATTGAAGTTTCCGCAGAGCCGAGCGCGGTGCTAACTTTGGTTCGCCAGTCGGTGTAGTCCGTTCGCAGATCGCTCACCACGGTTCCAGCGTTGTCGAGTAGTGGCACAACCTTGACCTTATAGTCATTGGGAATTGACGCAAGGAATGCACTAAAGGCGACAAAGTCGTCGATGACCTTGTTGGCCTTCGTCGCGTTGTATGGACCGAGGATCGATGCGAGTACGCCGCTGCTTGGTGTCGCTTGGATCATAGAGTTGGCAGGCAGTGCCTCGCCTTGCGAGCCGAGCGCCACAAAGTTCAGCGTGGCGGTGCTGCCAAGGAGAGTCATGATGCGCAGGACTTGTGCGTCTTTGTAAATCTGGACCGAAGAATCCATATCAATGAGGACATTGATCGAGTCGAGTTCTCCGCTCGACGAAAGAACCGGATTGATTTGGGTCACCCTCCCGCGTGCCATTCCTCCAACCTGTACTTCGGCACCTTGGCTGAGTCCATTGACTCCGTCTTGGATATGAAACGACACGACATAAGGAGTTCTCGTGGCGAACAGGTCAAGTTTCAACAGTACAAGAGCGACCAATGCAAAGAGCACCACTCCGCTGAGCAGAAAAAAGACAGTCTTGATCGCAGGTCCGTTCATTCAATAAAGGTACATGGAATTGGCGCATTGGTCGATCATGCGAGAGTCGTGCGACGAGCCCCCCGCAAAGGCCGCGACGGTCAATTCTTAGCTGCCAACGAGCGCGGCATTGGTGGGATATCGCTTCAGCGCCGCAAGCAACTGCTCAATCTGAACATGCGGTGGCATCGCAATCAGCCGTCGTCGCAGCGCAGTAATCGTCTTCAATTCTTGCTCGCTGAGCAGGAGATGCTCCTTGCGGGTTCCGCTGGCGGCAAGATTGATCGCGGGGAAGATGCGTTTCTCGGCGATCGATCGATCGAGAATCAATTCCATATTGCCAGTCCCCTTAAATTCTTCGAAGATGATTTGGTCTGCCTTGCTGCCGGTGTCAACGAGGCAACTGGCGATGATCGTCAGCGACCCGCCTTCTTCCGCACGGCGGGCCGCACCGAAGAGCTGCTTGGGAATTTCGAGTGCGCGCGAATCAAGACCGCCCGACATCGTTCGTCCGCCCGAACCATATCGCCGAGAATTGTTGAAGGCTCGTCCAAGTCGCGTGATGGAGTCGAGCAGCACGACCACATCGCGTCCGGCTTCGACCATGCGTCGTGCGCGCTCAATTGCCAGGATGCCCAGAGCCGTATGTCGATCCACATCTTGATCGTTGCTGGAAGCCAAGACTTGCGCGGGCACATTGCGCTTGAAATCGGTGACTTCTTCGGGGCGCTCATCGATGAGCAACGCGATGAGTTCAACATCGGGATGATTCCGCTTGATGCCATACGCGAGATTCTGCAGCAGGATCGTCTTGCCGGCTTTCGGCGGAGAGACGATGAGTCCGCGTGTGCCGAATCCGATGGGGCAGAACATGTCGATCAATCTGCACGCCGGAGGACAGCCCGGATATTCGAGGGTCAATCGTGGTGCTGGGTCGAGCGCCGTGAGTTCTGCGAATGGTTTGCGCTGTGAAAACGATGCGGGAGCCATGCCCTCGACTTCGGTCACGCTTTCAACCATTTGCCGCACATGGCGCCCTCGTCGAGTGCGTGTTTCGACTTCCACGACTTCGGCCAGCACGCTCGCGCACGGTCGCAGTGCGTAGGAGTTGACCAGTGCCAATGTCACAACGGGATCGTCAGGACTGTCGACCAAGCCATCGTTGAACTGTCTGATACGACCCTCGGGGCCATTCGCCCAGTCAAGGATCCCACGAACTGTTGTCATGAGTATGTCGACCGAGACGGAAAGTCCTGCACGCCGACGCTTGGAATTAGAGCAGTTTTACGGTGTTGTGTCAAGGAAGTCCCAGATCAATCTTGTGCGCACAGAGCGCTCGACACTTGCGCCGCAAGCGTTGCGTTGGCAAAGAGAAGCGCGAGATTCGCTTCGATGACCGTATCGCCGCCAGCCGATGCAGCAAGCCGTGCGAGCAGAAACGGAGTGGTTGCTGCGCCGCGAATTCCAAGAGTGGCGGCATCGATGAGCGCCGCCGCCAAGGATTGCTCAGTCGTATCTGAAGTGAGAGCAAATGCCTCGGGGCACGGTTGCATCAACAGTGCGCCACACGAAGGCTGAACCGACCAGTGCGCCGCGACAACCCGCGCGGCTTCCGTGGCATCGTTGACTTGATCGGCGAGGGCGAGCGAGCGATCGGGAGCGACTGTGAAGCAGGGGAGATATCCAGTTCGAAATCCGATGGTCGGTATTCCAAGAGTTTCGAGTGCTTCGAGCGTCGCAGGAAGATCCAGCAGAATCTTCGCGCCAGCGCTCACAACCAGAACAGGATTGTTCGCAATGGCCATGAGATCCGCTGAAAAATCAAGCGTATGGTGCCACCCGCGATGAACGCCGCCAATGCCGCCGGTCGCAAAGACTGTGATTCCTGACTGCGCCGCGATGGCGGTTGTTGATGCGACCGTCGTGCCGCCGGTTCGCTTTCGCGCAATGGCAGATCCCAAATCGCGAAGTGAAATCTTGAGAGGATCGGCGTGCGCGGCCAATTCTTCGCGTTGCGCGGCGGTCAGGCCAACGCAGATGCGACCGTTCATCACAGCAATCGTGGCTGGTATCGCACCGCACGCGCGCACCGCGGCTTCGGCTCCCTCGGCCGCGGCGAGATTGGCTGGTATCCGCTCATTCCATGTTGAAAATGCGCTGGTGAACTTGGCGGACATCGCGCGTTTTTCCCGCGGAAGTCCGTGGGTCAGTACTGTTGATTCGAGTGCGACGACTGGTCGTCGAGTGCGCAGTGCGTCAGCGATCTCGTCGGTCGTTTGCCACGAGTTTGCCAGTGCGCCGCTGCGCAATGATGTGATCTTGGGAAGAGTCACGCCGCGCTCTCGTCATTCAGCGTCGACGGGTGTTGAGTCGTCCGCCAAGTCGCTTGGGCGGAGGCTGAGTCGGAACGAGTCCGCCTGGAAAGCGCATCGTGTCCGTCGCATCTGGCTTGTTCGTCAGCAAATTGCGGGACTTGGATTCCATCGAACTTTGCTTGCGCGTCTCATCGATCTCGCGCTGTGCACGAATATCCGATGGCACCGAGCCAGGCTGGAAATCGCTGTACGCAGAAACTGGAATCTCAATGTTGGCAAGGCTTTCGATGTTCGTCAGCAATTCGCCTTGATCTGGGCAGACGAAAGTCCATGCGACACCGTCGCGACCAGCTCGCGCGGTGCGCCCGATGCGGTGGACATAGATTTCAGGGTCTTCTGGAATGTCGAAATTGATCACATGACTGATATCGTCGACATCAAGTCCGCGCGATGCAAGATCGCTGGCGACGAGCACCGTCAATCCACCCTCGCGCAGTTTGTCCATCACCTTGTCGCGTTTGGTTTGATACATGTCACCATGCATCTGATGGGCATCGATGCCATTTTTACTGAGGAACATGGTGACTTCGTCGACGGTTCGTTTCATGCGGCAGAAGATCAGCGTCAGCGCGGGCTCTTCTTTGCGCAAAAGATGAAGCAGCAATTTGCGCTTGTCCCAGCGCTCGACGGCGAAATAGGATTGCCGAATTTGTGAGACGGTCAGGCTGGCTGCGGCTGTCACGATCTTTTCGGGATCACGCAGATATTGCCGTGCCAACTTTTCGATATCAGCCGAGATGGTCGCGGACACGAAGACCGTCTGCGGATGATGCTTCATCGAACCGAGGATGCGGCGAATGTCCTCGCGGAATCCAATGTCGAGCATCCGGTCGACCTCGTCGAGCACCGCGTATTGAACCTTGTCATATGAGAGCATGCGCCGCTCATGCAAATCCATGACGCGTCCGGGAGTCCCGACGATAATCGCTGGTTTTCGCTGGAGTTTCTGAGCCTGCGTTGAAATCGGTTGGCCGCCATAAATCGGCACGACCTGATGACCGGTGTAGCGGGCGAAGTCGTGAATTTCCTTGGAAACCTGAATCGCCAATTCGCGCGTCGGCACGAGAATGAGCACCGAAAATTCCGCGTCCTTCGGCAACAGCTGCAGCAACGGCAACCCAAATGCGGCGGTCTTGCCCGTGCCAGTTTTCGCTTGCCCCAGACAATCCCTGCCCGCGAGAATCACTGGAATCAGGTCGGCTTGAATTTGCGTCGGATGCACATAGCCGCGCTCCGTGACCGCACGAACGAGTGGTTCGCAAAGGCCCAAGGAGGCAAACGATTTGTCCGTAGCGAAAATATCCTGGACGCGTCCAGCGGGTCCGCTGGGAGGGTTTTTATCGGTTGTCACGAACCTTGATGGTAGCGGCAACGGCGAGCCGATACAAGCATAGGTACGCACGGATGCGAATCACGAGTTGTCTCAACATCGATCTCGGCGCTCTGCACCGCAATGTGGGTGCGATTCGCTCATTGATTGGTCCGCACTGCGACATCTGCGCGGTGGTGAAAGCTGACGCATATGGACTTGGCGCACCGCGGATCGCGCGGCAACTCGCCGAAAGCGGTGTGGGGATGTTTGCGGTGTATAGCCCTGCGCAAGCTGAGGCCATTTCACTCGCTGGTGTTACGACGCCGCAGGTTGTGCTGATGCCGGTCCGTGAGATCGCCCGTGGTGGCGAGATTCATCGACTGCTCCTTGCAGGTCGATTGCACTTGGTGGTTCATGGTCTATCGCACGCTGGGGAACTTGCCGCCGTTGCTGAACAGCTTGGTGGTGGACCGATTCCTGTGCATTTGGAAATCGACACGGGCATGTCGCGTGGTGGAGCAGTCGTATCCGAAGCGGGGCGAACCCTCGCGTTCATCGCGGATGAGCGTCGATTGCGCCTCGCGGGGATTTTCACGCATTTTTCCGATAGTCGCACCGATGCTGCTCGCACTCACGAACAGGCGGATGTTTTCGAGAGATTGCTTGCGGAACATGCGGCGCATATTCCAAGCGACGCGATCATTCATGTCGCCAATTCGCACGCGGCGCTGCTCGATCGCCGCTTTCACAAGCACATGGTGCGCACGGGTCTCGCATGGACTGGGTTGGTTGCCAATGAACCAACCGATGATCGTCGACCGATGCTCGAGTCGATTGTGCGCTGGGAGTCATCGATCGTTCATACAAAGTTGGTGGCGCAAGATGTCGCCGTTGGATATGGATCGCAGTGGCGCACGCGCCGTGAAAGTCGGCTCGGTGTCATCCCCGTCGGATATTTTGATGGATATCCAGTGGGAGCGAGCCACGATGATCGCCGATGGGTGCGCGTGATGTCAGAATCGACCAGCGCAACGCACAGTTGGGAAGTTCCAGTGGTTGGCGCGATCAATATGGATCAGATCGTCGTCGACCTGACGGATGTGCCACAATCGCTTGCGTATGGGGATGGTCATGTTGGAATGACTGCGGAGATTTATGGCGCCGACCCATCTGCGCGGAATTTTCTGCCGCGCATCGCAGAAGCGGTCGGGGCGCACTCCCATGAGCTGCTGTGCAGGCTGAGTCCGCGCATTTTGCGCAGATATAGCGGGGAAATGGTGGATACGGCGACGGCGGATCGCATGGATCGCATGCGGTTTGACCGACCAGCGCACGGCGCAATGACGGGCTGAGTCGTAGCCTTGCGCAATGCCGCGATCGGGTGCATTCATCTTCGAGGAGGCGCACAGTTTGGCGAAGCAGTTGGCCTTCGTCCCAGTTGAAACCGCTCGACGACAGTTGACCGCCATAAGAAAATTGCTCGGCGAGATTCGCGAAGATCAACTGTATGAGTGGACTGAGATTGTTTGGCGTATCACGCAGTTTCGCATCGCCGATCAATCGGCGCGTGGCACGCTGACAGTCGTGGGTCAATCGCTTCGGCATGATCTGTGTGAACTCGCGCTGCGACTGAGCGCACGCGCTCCCGAAGTGTTCGGCAGTGCATGGACCTTGCGACAACTTGTCCGCGAGTGGCGGGTGAGTGAGCGGACGATTCATCGCTGGCGCAAGATCGGATTGCCATCGTGTTGGATGCGCCGCTCGATGTCTGCGAGTTCGTCGCGGGTGCTGGCCATGCGCAGAGTCGATACTGCGGCGTTTGCATTGCGACATCCGCAGATGTTGGCACGAGCGACGCGAATGACGCGCATCACGCCCACTCTTCGAACAGCAATTCTGCGCCGTGCGGGCGAGTTTTCGGCGCAAGGCGAGCGGCGAATATCCATCGCTGCACGCGCAATTGCCAGTGAAATGGGCGTCAGCACCGAAACGGTGCGTGTACTGCTTGCCAAACATCCCAGCGCATCGCATGGGCGACTCGCGGGACGCGCGCCCCCCAATCCACGCCACGAGAAGATCGCATTGGCCGCTTGGCGGCGCGGCATGGGGCTCGCGGAGATTTCGCGAAGGCTCGATCGTTCGCGCGCATCTGCCGACCGGCTTCTGCACCGTGTGCGTGCGCAAGTCTTGATCAACTACGCGCCAGCGCTTTCGCCAGCCGAGGTCGAAATTCCCAGAACTTTTCTGCGCGAAGATGCACGCGAAGTCATCCTCGCGCAGGCCGCTGTTGGAGTGAATCTGTATGGTGCTCAGCCGATGCGAGATGCGCACGCATGGTTGTCTCTTCGACTCGGCGATGCGAGCGATATCGCCGGTGCACGCAGCACGGATCATGCAGTTGATGCCGCACGATTGATGGCGATTCGATTTCTGCACTGGAGCGCACAACGATCGAGTCAGGAAATTCCCAGCGGTCGTCCCAGCGAAAAAATATTAGACCGCATCGAGACAGATTTGCGCTGGGCACGCTTGCTGCTGCGGTCGTTGATGGCCAAGGCGATGCCGATGATCGTCACCCGCGCCAAGATTTGGTGCGGGGGACTGATTGAGCAGCTGCCTGCTCACACCCTCAAAGAAATCCTTGTTTTTAGCGCACAATCACTGCAGTCGATCGTGAGAGAATCGGATCCACAGCGCATCGCAAGCGGCCGTGTGCGCGTCGATCGAGCCGTTGCGCTCGCTGTCGAACGCCGCTTGATCTCCCTTGATGTGCCCAAGTTGGGCGCGGCGAAGATTCTGCGGCGGCAGATTCCCATGCGCGATCCGCTCGATCAGGTCTTCCCGTGGCAGCGGTCCACCGATGCGGTGAGTGTGCGCGTCGCGCGCATCACTGGTGGCGAGCTCGGTCGAGAACTCTGGTGGATGCGATTGGGTTGGAGTGGTCAGATGCCGATGACTCTCGAGCAGATTTCGCATGAGCGGGGCATGCCAGTGAGTGTGATCGCTCGGCGACTCGCGGCGGCGCTGTCGATGCGAAAGAAATGAAGTCGAATTGAGTCGATGCGCAGTGTGAGTGAAGTGCGCAGTGCGCCGTGCGCCGTGCACCGTGCACATTGCGCAGTGCGCCGTGCGCAGTGCACACAGAACAACCACGGCGGGAATCCACCAGTTGAAAACAAATTCGCAGAGCGAATCAGCGCTTGGAAAACTGGAATCGACGACGAGCGCCAGATTGACCATACTTCTTGCGCTCGACTTTTCGGGAGTCGCGTGTCAAGAGAGAGTTGGCTCGCAGTATGGGCTCGAGGTTGGCGTCGTATGCGAAGAGACATCGCGCAAGACCCATGATGACGGCTCCAGCTTGTCCAGTAAATCCGCCGCCAGCGACGGTCACGCGCACATCAATTTTGCCGCGCAACGAGCATTTTTCCATGATTCCCATGAGAATCTTGCGATCACGGTCTTCGACGAAGAATTCCTCGAGCGGAGTTTCGTTGATCAAGAATTCACCGCTGCCCGGCTTGATGCGCACACGCGCCGTTGCGGTCTTGCGACGACCCGTTCCCCAGTACCAACCTTTGGAATCTGCGGTGGTTTTCAGCGATGCCTTGGTTGTTCCAATCGGATTCGCAGTGAGCGTGGTGGTTGCAATGTTCAAAATGGTCATTGGATTAGGCCTTGGTCTTCATTGGTGTTGGCTGTTGCGCCTGATGCGTGTGTTCCGTACCAGCGAAGACACGCAGATTGCGAGTGATCCTGCGGCCGAGTCGACCTCGAGGAAGCATGCGAATGATCGCTTCGGTGACCATCGTGGTCGGATCTTCACGGCGCAGTGTGTCATATGTTCGAACGCGCAATCCGCCTGGATAACCGCTCCATTTGCGGAGAGTCTTGAGCGAGCCCTTTTTCCCAGTCAACACGACCTTCGCCGCATTGGTGATGATGATCGAATCACCGCAGAGAACATTTGGGGTGTACTCAGGGCGATGCTTGCCCATGAGTGCGGTGGCCACTTCAGTCGCCAATCGACCCAAGACTTTGCCATCGGCATCAACGATGCGCCATGTGGATGCTTCTTGACCGGGCTTGATGAATGTTGTTTGGCGGGGCATTGTGATCTGGTCCTTCGAGAGCCTTTTGTATGAATCAGGGGGAACGGAAAAGCGTACCGAAAACGCCCAAAGTGTCAAGGGAATGGTTCGGTGATAGTGTGGCATGCATGTTGCGCGCTCATACATCCGTCATCGCCGCATGGCTCGTCATTGCTGCCGCGATCGGCTGCCATTTCGGCCTTGATGCGCTTCTGCAAAGCGAAAACCAGCCTTCCCACGCGGTCGAGGGAGGCGATGCTGACTTGGGACCACCAGCGGTTGAGGAATCCGCGGGGAACGCATGGGAAGTCGATTTCAAAGATTTGATCGGTGGCAAGCTTGTGTTGATGCTTGAGGTGATGATGGACGCGGTGGGTTCGACGCCAGCGTTTGCGATCGCGGTGTCAAAGCAGATCCAACCCCTGCGAAGCGAGTCGGAGAGTCCAGTTAGCAATTTATGCGCTGCCATTTTGTTGACACGAACCGGCGCGGACAGTGAGGCGCGCACAGATGTTCAGGCCGTCATCGCTCGTGTTGAAGCGGATCCAACATCTGCGCCACGGGGATTTCTCACGACGACCCGCGTTGTTGAAAAGCTCATCGAGCAAATCGCAGTCAGTCGCGGCGGTGGAGCAGCGTCGCAGGCACTCCCCATCAGCGACGACGATGCGAAGCTCCTCGACAAGAATCTGCCGTGGTTTGGGCCGCTTCTCGTATCAACCGCGCAGCGCAATGTTGAATTTGAGGCCGCGCTCGAGCGCTCAGCAATCCAATTGATGATCGCATTGGTGGCGTTCGCTTGCATCGCGCTGGTGGCTGGTCTTGGTGGTGTGGTTTGGCTGGTGATTCTGGCGGTGCGATATGCGAAAAATACGCTGGTCGATCCACTGCACGATGCAAGTCTCTGCGGCTCAACGCTCCCATGGATGTTTGCGGGGTGGTTCATCATGACCATTGCGATTGCGATTGCGCTGTCAATCGTGGTCAGTCGCGCCGAGCGCTTGTCGGGTTCGGGTGCGTTGTTGATCACAATAGTTGCGATGTCGCTGCCGCTCGTTGCCGTGATGCTGCCGATGCGAACTGGAAAGTCATGGCAGCAGATTCGCCGCGACATCGGCCTTCATTCTGGTCGAGGTGTCCTGCGCGAATGCGCATATGGAGTGACGGTGTATGCGACGGCGATACCGCTCTTGGTTGTCGGCGCGGTGCTCGCGATGATCCTGTCGCTGATTTTTTCGCAGGATCTGGCGGGCGCGTCGCACCCCATTCAGAAGGAACTCCTCGATGGCGATGGCACGGAGCGCTTGCTCTTGCTGCTCATCGCGGCGGTTATCGCGCCAATCGTCGAGGAAATTATCTTCCGCGGAGTGCTCTTTCGTCATCTGCGAGATCTCTCGCGTCGCTGGGGACGCGGTCTCTCGTTCGTCGCGTCGGCAATCGGTTCAAGCCTGATCTTTGCGGCGATTCACCCGCAGGGGATTGTCTTTGTGCCCATTCTTGGGGCACTCGCTGTGGCGTTCTGTCTCGCGCGTGAGATGCGCGGCAGTCTCATCTCATGCATGGTTGCGCACGGCATCAACAACGCGCTGGTCGTTGGATTGAATATCGCGCTGGCGGGTTGAGTCGAGCGAACGAGCTATTCCAATTCAATCGTCCAATATGCCTCGTCGAGAAATGCTCTCCAACTCTGATACTTGGGACTACCAAGCCGCAGCGCGATGGCGGGATTTCGCTTTGGCTTGATCGGCGGCCGTATGAGATGGAGTCTGGCTTGTGCGGGCGTTCGGCCGCCTTTCCTGGCATTGCAGCGCACACACGCGCAGACCAGATTCGCCCAAGAATTCTCGCCACCCTGCACGCGGGGCACGACATGGTCGAGGGTCAGTTCCTTGGTGGAAAAGAAATGTCCACAGTATTGGCACTGGTTGGCATCGCGCGAGTAAATGTTGCGTCGATTCAGTTTGACTTGTTCGCGGGGGAATCGGTCATAGCCCAAGAGGCGAATGATCTTCGGCACGGCGATCACAAGCCGTGGGGTGGTGACCCAGTCATGCACTTCATGTTCATGAGCGCGTTGATATTCCGACGCGTCATACCAACTGGTCAAGTCATACGAAACATAATTGCCCGACTCAACCGAGATGATTTCAGCAACATTGTTGGCAAGGAGAGTGAAGGCGCGTCGTCCGCTCACCACCCGAAGGGCGGTGTACAACTTGTTGAGAACCAAAACTTTTGAGTCCAGACCGCTTGCAAGCAAAATCAACTCAATCTCCTGTGGCGAGGTCTTCCAACCGCGCTGGAATGATGTTAGCCCGAGTTGATTCCAGCGCCAAGTGGTGAATTGCCAATCGACTTGGCAATCGCCGTGCAGCGGATCGCATGAGTCGACTCGCTTTTTGTCTAGCTGAAAAACGGCGGGTCGATGAGGATCATCAGCGGCGTCGTCGCGGGCAGATGTTCGTTGAGAAGCCGCTCAATCAGCCCATGCGGCAGCATTCCAGTGCCCCACGGTGCGCGCTGAAAATGGCCGTCATCCTGCGCCCCGACTGGTGGAGCGAGGTCCTCGAGTATGCACAGACAACAACGCGGTGCGAGATTCGTGATCGAGCGCGTGAGATGATCCTCAATGTCGTTGACCATCGATGGCGCGATCAATCCAGATGGATAGAGCACGGTCGCAAGCCCTTGATCGCTGCGGCCATGCCAGAGTCGCATCTGCCCAGCGACATCGCTGAGCAGGTGGGTGTGGTGGGGGACGACTGCCAATGTTTTTCCGCGCGCACTGTCGCAGAGTGATGGAAGCGTTTGATCGAGCCACGCGTCGAGTGCGAGCGTGCCCGTTTTTGTCCAGTTGCGAATATCGCCTGCGAAGAGTTCGTTGGCGAGCGTGCCACTCCAGCAGACTGCGATCGATTCTTCATCGCTCTCGCACAGGATGGCGTCCGCCGCCGCCGTCCAGTTGGGATGCTGTGGATTGCCACCCATCCAAGAAAAGAGCCCGCCTTCGCAAGGCGGGCTCGTGGGTTCTTGGGACAAACTCGTTCGAAATCCAGCACGCGGATTGGGAAGCGCTCGAAGAAGATCGTTCATCGCGTCAGCGCCTTGCCATCGCAGCGTTGTCGGATCACTCTGTCTTTGCAGAGTCCTTGCGAATTTCCTTCAGTCGACGCGCCTTGCCGGTCAGACCGCGCAAGAAGTACAACTTTGCTCGACGAACTTCGGCGTGACGCATGACTTCGACCTTTGATACTCGCGCGGAGTGCAAAGGAAAGACGCGTTCGACGCCTTCGTTGGCGACGATGCGGCGGACGGTGAGCGTGCGATTGACGCCTCGGCCTTTGGTGGCGATCAAAACACCTTGAAAGATCTGCACGCGTTCCTTGTCACCTTCGACGATGCGGTAATGCACATCGATGGTGTCCCCAATGCGAAGGGTTGGAATTTCTGCGGCAGGCTTCAAGTGCTTGGCCTCCACGCTCTCCATGATGGCGGTTCGATTCATGTGTGATTCCTCTCGTGGGCCGTTGGCCCGGGTAAAGCTGAGCTCGAACAGCATGTCGCGCTGAAATGATTTTCAGACCGAGACAGGCCGGCAGAGCGATGCAACATTGAGGCCTCGTCCTCAAGCGGTTGCGCATGGAGTAAGTCGAGGTCCGGACGGCGGGCGCGCGTCCGGGTTGTGCTCTCTTCGCGGCGCCACCGGGCGATTGCCTGATGGTCACCGCAAAGTAGAACTTCTGGAACGATGCGTCCGCGCCATTCGCGTGGACGGGTGTAATGCGGACAGTCGAGCAGTGGGGTGCCATGCTCGCTCGTGATTGAAAACGAATCTTCGCTTGCGGAATCCTCGTGGCCGAGAGCTCCAGGCAAGAGTCGTGCTGCGGCGTCGACGATGATCAGCGCTGGCAGTTCTCCACCCGATACAACGAAATCGCCGATCGAAATTTCTTCGAGTTTCAACTCGTCAATTGCGCGTTGGTCGACTCCTTCATAATGGCCACAAATCAGCATGATTCTCGAGCTTGAGGCGATGCATCCAGCTTCTCGTTGAGTGAACTTTGATCCCGCAGGCGAGAGCAAGATGCGACGCGCGGGCCGAGGGTCTTGCGCCTCGACTGCTTCCACCGCCGCACTCAATGGCTCGCACATGAAGACCATGCCGGGTCCGCCGCCAAATGGTCGGTCATCAACTTTGTTGTGACCGCCAGCGTCGCGACCAATCGCCCAAGCGCGAATGTCATGCACTTTCACTTCGAGCAATCCTTGTGCGATCGCTCGACCGACGATGCTCGTGCCAAGGACTGGCGCGAACATTTCGGGGAACAATGTGAGGATGTCGATTCGAAGTGGCATGGATGTCATGGATGTCATGGATGTCATGAATGGATTGCGAACGGTTCAGTCGCGTCTCGATCGATTAGTCTTTCTTGGCTGCTACGACTGCTTTGGCCTTCTTGGGCGCAAGGCGACGAGCTTTCTGACGCACCGCCGCGAGCGATGGAGTGCCCTTGGGTCCGACCGTATTGGCAATACTCGCTCGGCGCAGCAAAGAAATGACTGTTTCAGATGGCTGCGCTCCGACGCTCAACCAATAGGTGATGCGTTCGGCCTTCAGTTTCCACTGTTGACCTTCAGGAGCGATGGGACTGAACCAGCCGAGTTCCTCAATGACACGACCATCGCTTGGCGAGCGCTTGTCAGCGGCGGCGACGCGATAGAAAGGCGAGTGAGTACGACCGTAGCGTTTAAGGCGAAGAACGACCATGAGGGGGACTCCCTTGAAACATGCCTCCCGCGGTGAGTCGTTCGTCCGCACGGACGGGACCGACCGGATTCGCCGTTGGGTTCGAAGTCGTTTCGAAACCGTGCGACGAATCTTGAGGTGGCTGATTGCGAGCCGAGAAGCATAGCAAGAATGTCGATAGTCTCCAAGTCCTATGACTGGATGGTGGATTGCAGATCTTTGGCAGCGTGGAGACGCAGTGCTCTTGACGAGCTGGCTCTTTTGGGTCGTCGCGTCGATTGTCCTGCATGAACTTGGTCACGGATTCGCGGCGATCTGGGAAGGCGATACGACGCCGCGCGATACCGGGCACATGACCATCAATCCAATCGTGCACATGGGATGGTTCAGCGTGATCGCGCTGCTCATCATGGGGATCGCGTGGGGATTGATGCCGGTGAGTCCGAGTCGATTTCGCCATGGTCGCCGCGGATGGGTGATCGTCGCGGCTGCCGGACCGCTGGTCAATTTGTTGTTGAGCGGCGTTTGTATCGTCGCTTGCGCGTTGGCGATTCGCTATGGACCGCAGCAGGAACCACTTGCCGGAAATCTGTGGCGGTTCCTTGCGACTGGCGCGTGGATCAATATTTATTTGATGATGTTCAATCTCATTCCGGTGCCACCGCTTGATGGGTCAGTGATTCTCGCGGGATTTTCGCGTCGAGCCGATGCGTTCTTTGCCAAGCCGGGTGTTCAGCAGTTCGGATTGCTTGCGGTGTTTGTGCTTGTTTTTTCAACAAATCTCACTGGTGCACTCATTCATCGAATTCAGGATGTGACTGTGCAAGCGATCACGCGTCTTGCGAGCATGTTGGCGATCGGCTACTGAAATTCACGCGCGCTTCACGCGCAGTCGCGCCTCGTATCGCACCTCGCCACCGACGATGGTCATCATCACCCTGGGAGCCTCGCTCGCCCAATCGCATGTGAGTGGATTGCGATCGAGCACGACGAAATCCGCAAGACATCCTTGATTGATTCTTCCCGCCGTCTTCCAATCACCCAGCGCGTCCGCCGCGCCGCTGGTGTATGCGGTGATCGCTTCATGCGCGGTGAGATTTTGATCTGCACCATATATCTGGCCATCGATGGCGATGCCAGTGATTGCGGCGCGCATTCCTGCAAGCGGGTCGGCCGTGACGATTGGCCAATCGGAACCGAAAGCCAATCGCGCACCATGACGCAGGAATTCGCGAAATTGGAAGACGCGGTTTTGGCGGTGCGGGCCGAGTCGAGCGGCGGCCAGCGGCGCGTCTGTTGCCTTGTGAAAGGGTTGCATGCTGACAAATCGCCCGTTGAACTGCGCGAGAGAATCTGGATCGACTGTTTGCGCATGCTCGAAGCGGACGATGCGCATTGCATCGGTGGCCATCGCACTCCGCAGGACTTCGTCGAGCGCGCGGTCGCCGATGGCATGAACCGCAGGAGAATATCCCGCAGCAATCACCTCGCGCATCCACGGGGTGAGTTGATCCGCCAGCGCATGTTCCATCAAGGATCCTGATCCAGTGTCATCTGAATATGGATCGATCATCGCCGCAGTGGATGAACCGAGTGTTCCATCCGCGAACGATTTGAAGCCGATGATGCTCAGCACATCGTCGCTGCGGATTGCGTTGGCGCGCGCGAATGGCAGCGGGCGGTCGCGATCGAGCACGGTTGCACGCACTCGCACGCACAGTGCATGCATGTCGCGCGCGGGGGCGAGGACAGATTCAATGTCGTCGAGATATTCCATTGCTCCAGCGGCGGTGACGCCCAGCGAAAGCAGATGCTCGCAGGCTTCGGCGCACGCTTGTTGGCGCTGCGCGAGAGTCGGCGCGGGAATACGCGGCATGAGTATTTTCCACGCCGCCTGTTCAATGAGCAGGCCAGTTGGCGAGCCTGCAGCGTCGCGTGCAATCTTGCCGCCGACTGGATCCGTTTGAAGATCGAGCAGTCGCATCACAACATGATTGACCAGCGCAACATGTTGATCACAGCGCCATGCGATCGCTGGTCGATCTCCCGCCGCGCGCAGCCAAGAATGATCTGGTTTCTCGCCGAGCCAATTCGCATCATTCCATCCAAATGCTTCGAGCCAGTGACCCTCGGGCAATTTCGTGCATCGCTCCTGAATGAGTCGATCGAAATCGTCGCGCCCGCGTGCGCGTGACAGGTCGAGTCGGTTCAGCGACAGGCCGCCCATCAAGAGATGCAAGTGCGAGTCGATGAATCCTGGCAAGACCCATCCGCTCTCGATTTGCAGACCTTCACTTGCAGGGGAAGTGGAAGTGGAAGTGGAAGTGGAACCGCACGCGGCAATCTTGCCGTCTGCGATTGTGACCGCGTTGATCCATGGTGACTTCTCGTCGCCAGTCCAGATTCCAGCGGCAGTGATGTGTCCAATTGGCATTGGGAGAAAGGTACAGATGGATGCGCGATTGGCGCTTGATGAGATCGCGCGCACGAGGCACGATGCACCCTATGATCGGGTCATGAAATCACTTTCGACTTTGATTCTTGCAAGTGTTTGGATCGTTGGATGCGCAGAATCTGGCCCGGCTCCTAGGCCGCCGACGCCTGTGAAGAGTTCATCGAGTGCGCGCGCACCGCAGGACGATTCGTTGGCGCGGTCCGCTGCGGCGACGACGCCGCACAAATCAACTGACGCATCAGCGGCATCAGATGCAGCAGCACCGTCTTCATCTCCGCTAACCACGCCGCGCGCCGACGCGGCTGCTCAGACGATGTCGACCGCACAATCGGATGCGAATCAGATTGAAGTGGCGGGGCTGGTGATGCCAAAACCTGTGACATGGCAATGGCAAGCGCCGACGGTGCAATTTCGCGCACTGCAATATTCCGTGCCGACCAAGGCCGCGGGGAGCAGTGACGCTGAATTGATTTTGAGTGTCTTCGCTTCCGGCGATGGCGGCCCACTTGATATGAATGTGAAGCGCTGGATCAGCCAGTTTCGCAACGAGGATGGTTCAGAGGCCACGGCGATCATTGTCGATCGAACGATCAACGATATTCCAGTGAAATTGATCGAACTGAGGGGCTCGTATCAAGGCATGGGTCAAGCAGCTCCTCGCGGGGGCATGCTGCAACTCAGTGCAATTGTGCAGGCACCAGGGCGAACTGTTTTCATTCGACTCATCGGACAATCACAGACCGTCGAGAGTTGGCGAGCAGAGTTCGACGCACTCGTCAACGGAATTCGCGTGGATGGATGATCATGCATGATCATCCATGATCATGCATGATCGAAAGCGAACGCGCAGCGGATCCACGCGAGCCCGAGCGCATTTGCAGCTGATGTCTATTGTTTCGCCGCTGCGAATCTGCGATTGACTTCATTCCAGTTCACAACATCCCACCATGCGCCCAAATAGTCGGCTCTGCGATTCTGATAGTTCAAGTAATACGCGTGCTCCCAGACATCGATGCCCAAGATGGGAGTGCCCACAACATCCACAAATCCCTTCATCAGCGGATTGTCTTGGTTCGGTGTTGAAGTGATTGCGAGCGCGCCGCCATTCTTGACAATGAGCCACGCCCAGCCCGATCCAAATCGTTTCATGCCAGCCTCTGCGAGGGATTTTTTGAATGCATCCATCGAGCCAAAGGCACTGTCGATTGCGGCAGAAAGTTCGGCACTTGGAGCGCCGCCCTGGCCCTTGGGGGCCATCAGCAACCAGAACATCGAATGGTTCCAGTGACCGCCACCGTTGTTGCGAATCGCGCCGCGAATCGTTTCAGGAATCGAGCCGAGCTGCTCGCAGATTTGGTCAAGTGTCCATGTCGCATACGCAGCTTGGCCGTCGAGCGCCTTGTTGAGATTGTCGACATACGCCTGATGATGCTTGGTGCGGTGAATGTTCATCGTCTTGGCATCGATCGATGGTTCAAGTGCGTTTTCTGGATATGGAAGTTCTGGAAGTGTGAATGGCATGTGGTTCTCCGAAGTTTGAAGTGTAGAAGTGTTTGCACGAGCGCGTTGGGTGTTCGTTGCGGCGACGACGACCGCAACCGCAATGCCCGCTAAAAAATTGCGCCGGGATGTCGCCATTGTTTCGATTGAGTTGAAAGGGTCGGTCATAATTTGCTGCGTCTTGTGATAGAGAGCATAGCGGTACTGGATGGCGCTTGGCACTACTCTTGAGTGATGCGACATCCGATTCGACTCGTCGATGCGGCCGCCAATCGAGCGATCGAAGGTGCGCGGGTTCTGGAAGATATCGCTCGATTTTGCGTGGATGACCGCTCGTTAAGTGAGGGATACAAGTCACTGCGTCATGAATTGGCCGGCGCACTTGGTGGAATTACTCCGCTGTGGCGGGAGGCTCACCGCGATCTCGCTGGCGATGTTGGAACGAGCATCGAAGGTGCTCACGAATCTTCGCGTGCAAATGTGGCGGCGAGTGTGGCCGCGAATGCATCGCGATTGAGCGAGGCGCTTCGAAGTTTGGAAGAGGGGGTCAAACTTCTTCCGGCGACTGAATCGCTGTGGCAGAAAATGAAAGCGTTGCGATACAAGGCGTATGAATTGAACGCACGCTTGGCGCTCGCGGTTCGTTCGGGCGAGGCTCGGCAATGGAAAGTCTGCCTGCTGTTGACGCAATCGCTCTGCAAGCGTCCGTGGCGAGATGTTTTGAACGCCGCGCTCGCAAATGGTGTGGACTGCGTGCAGGTGCGCGAGAAGGAATTATCGACGGCGGCGCAAGTCGCGCATGTTCGGGTGGTCGTCGAGTGCGCACACCACGGCGGCGCCGCTGTCATTGTGAATGATCGAGTGGATGTCGCACTTGCGGCGGGTGCGGATGGAGTGCATCTTGGCGGAAGCGACTTGGCGATTCGTGATGCGCGGCGCATGTGCGGCGGTGCGCTCTTGATTGGAGCGACGGCGCACGACACCGCAGAAACTCGTGCCGCGATTGAGGCGGGTGCGGATTTGTGCGGCGTGGGCGCGATGTTCGCATCGTCTATCAAACCCGATCAACTTCCGGTCGGTCCAGAATGGATGCGCGAATTTGTGGCGGCGTGGCCGACCATCCCACACTTAGCGATCGGCGGAATTACGCCGATAAATGCGCCGAAATTGCGGGAAGTCGGCTGTCGCGGCGTGGCCGTGTCGACATGCATTTGTGGGGCGGACGATCCAGGTTCACAAGCCGCCGCACTTCGAGAAATTTTTGCATGACCGCCGTGGGTGTTGTCACTCAAGCGCAGATTGAACTGCTCGGGACCGGTACGAGTTCGGGAGTGCCCGTCATCGGATGCGACTGCGATACTTGCACATCGAATGATCCGCGCGATCAACGACTGCGCACAAGCGCGGTTCTTCGATTTTGTGATCCGCAGGGTTGCGAGAGAACATGGCTGCTCGATGTCTCACCCGATCATCGCGCGCAGGCTTTGCAGAGCGGCATCAAGCGCTGCGATGGAATCTTGATCACGCATTCGCATATGGATCACATCTGGGGACTCGATGAAGTGCGCCGATACAATGTGCTCATGAATGCGCCGATCGACCTCTTCGCCGATGCGGAGACATTGATCGACTTGGAGCGCGTCTATCGATACATTTTTCAGCGCCACAAGAATGTCAACGATTCCTTCGTCGCCGATCTGGTCGCCCATGTCGTGACCGACGGTGTGGCGATTGAACGGCACGGGATTCGCATGACGCCATTCACCGTGATGCATGGTCGCGTTCCCGTTTTGGCGTGGCGCGTGGAAGCGATCGACGGCGGCGATGGCGGGGGGCTCTTCCCGCTGGCATACTGCACCGATGTCTCCAGCTTTCCGCCCGACGCGCACCACCATCTGCGCGGACTCCGCACGCTGGTTCTGGACATGCTGCGATTTCGGGCGCATGCGACGCACTTCACAGTCGACCAAGCGATCGAGCATGCCCACCAAATTGCGGCGAAAACCACGGTGTTTGTCCATATGACGCATGACATTCGCCACGGCGAACTCGACCCGCGCTTGCCCGCCACGATGGCACTCGGTTATGACGGCATGCGATTGCCTCGCGCGCCTTGCTAATATCCCAAACTCCTTATGGCTCAAATCCGTGAAATCAAAAAGCGTATGGTCGCAGTGCGAACCATTCAGCGCATCACCAAGACGATGCAGATGATCGCCACCGCTAAGTTCACCGCTGCGTTGCAGCGTTCGAAAGCGACGCGACCTTACACCGAGCGCATTCGATCTCTCGTCGCCGAAGTCACTGTGGCATCGGGCGAGGTTGACAATCCACTGCTCGGTGGGGGTGGTCGTCAGGGAAAATCTGTCGGCAAGGAAATTCTCCTGGTGGTCACATCCGACCGAGGACTCTGCGGCGCTTACAACGGCAGCGTTCTGCGCAACGCGATGCAAGAGATTCGAAAGCGTCGTAGCAACACGAACACAGTGATTGTGGAGACCGCAGGTAAGAAGGCTGTTTCATTCTTTCGATTCCAGAAGATGGACATCGCCGAGCGCCATTCATTTGGAGACAAGCCGGCCTTCGCCGATGTTTCGGCGTTGGCCGATCGATACATGGCTGATTTCATCGCGGGAACGATCGATGCAGTTCATGTCGCGTACATGCGATTTGTTTCGGCGTCGCGACAAGTTCCAGAAGTGATGCAACTGCTTCCGCTGACGCTTGAAGGCGCGCTTGCAATCAAGGGTCCTGCGACGGTCTATGAATTTTGTCCAAGCGCCGAGGTGCTCTTGAATGATCTGCTTCCAAAGTCGGTGAAAGTCTCGCTCTTTCAGGCTCTCAACGATTCAGTGGTCAGCGAGAATGTGATGCGCATGGTGGCGATGAAGGCCGCGACGGACAACGCGAGTGGTCTTGGTCGCACGCTCAAGCGTAATTACAACCGAGCCCGTCAGGCGAGAATCACGACCGAATTGACTGAAATCATCTCGGGCGCAGCGGCGCTCGAATAACACGCAGGTCAGGGCCGGTCCATCGCATTTTTAGATTGAGATCACTGGCCGATTGATCTGCTTGTTAGATCACTGGCCCATTGATCTGCTTGTCAGATCACTGGCTTGTCCGGCAACTCTGGAGCATTCGCAGGCAGACCGCTCTGCACCTCGTTGCCAGACTTCTCCCACGCTTTCAATCCACCTTCCAAGGTGTAGACAGTCTTGAATCCGAGTTCGAGCAATCGCTTGCTCGCGGCCTTGGCAAGAATGTCGTCGTAATCGGTGTCATAGACAATCAGAATGTCATACGACTCGAGCAGTCCCTTGGCCTCAAGTGTCATGTCTGCGAAGGGCATGCTGATCGCGCCTGCGATGTGTTTTTGTTCGTAAAGCTGACGACTGCGTGGATCGATAAACGCAGATTTTTTCGCAGACTGAAATGCGCCCGGGGGTTGATTGCAAACCTTGATGGCGCTGTAGGAATCGAGATAGACCAGATCGCGGTCGCTCGTGTTGAGTTCGCATGCGACAAGCGCGCCAACAATGAACAGACCAGAACACACTTGATTTGCCCTAGAAAAAAGCCGTTTTCGACGCAGTGCGATTCCTGCGATCTTTGGGTTATGCCATGTTTTCATGTATCCTCATTCTGCATGATGATCGGACCTCGAACACTGTTGACAATAGTTTACCTCGCCGCACTGGCGTTGGTTGTTGGCAGTGGCGTGCATCAGTCGCCGAGTCCAAAGGCCAATGAGCCAGCGACAGCATCGATTGTTGCCAATATCGAGCGCGCCCCCGATGGCGTGCAATATGTGGTTGTTCGTTTCGCCATCGAGCCGCAGTGGCATCTTTACTGGACGAACCCGGGTGATAGCGGCGCGGCACCAACAGTCAACTTGTCGCTGCCGCACGGATGGACGGTCGGCGAGGTGGTCTTCCCTCGACCGCAGATTCTCGGCACCGCCGAAAATCGTGAGTATGGATATGAACGATCGCTCGATTTGCGAATTCAAGTCCTTCCACCGATTGGCGCATTGCCCGTGTCGATACCAGTCACGGCGAAGGTTGCGTGGATGGTGTGCAAGACAATTTGCCTACTCGGCAAAGCGACTCTCACGGCTCAATTACCAACCGAACCTATTGTGCAATCACCGCCAGCCAATTCACGGGTCTATCCATCGAAACTTCTTCCAAGTATTCAGGCATCATGCCAAGGCACACCACAGAGCGCAACGCTGGTCATTTCCGCACCCGCAAAGTCTTTCTTGTCGCATCCGGTGCGATTCGTGCCAGATGCGGTGGCGGGGGTTGAGTTTCTCGATGGAAGCGGTCCTTTTTTAGCAGTGCAATCGGGTGAGCAGATGAACCTGCGTATAGCATTCGCCGTCGAATCCAAGAATGCAGTTGATGGACCGCCGAGGATTCGAGGATTATTGTTGACTGGCGAGCGGGAGACGGATCCCGCCTATCGAATCGATCTCGCGCCGCCGGGTGTTCCGGCGACGGTACGGTAAGTGGTGGCGAGTTCATCTCTGCTGCCATCAAAAGGAGGCTATTCATGCGTTTGACTCACTCACTTCTCGCTGCGACCATCGTCGCTGGATCCGCTTTTCTCTTCGCCGCTGCCCGCAACGATGACGCCAAGGCAGGACAAGATCAGGCCAAGGCCAAGCACGAAACGGACAAGGCCAAGCACGAATCGGCCAAGGTTGGAAAGGCCGCACCAGAGTTCACTCTGACTGGTGCCGACGGCAAGACATACAACCTTGCGGATTACAAGGGAAATGTTGTTGTTCTGGAATGGTTCTGCTCATCGTGCCCGGATAGCGGAGCAGGATCAGATTCGTACTGGGGCAACGGTAACGCCGCCACCACCGTGGCAGCTGTGAAGGCGGCCGATCCAATGGCGATTTATCTCATGATCAATTCAACCAAGGATGGATATCAGGGAAAGACCTCCGCCGATGAAGGCGCTATCAGCGCGGCTATTACGAGCAAGGCTGGCCAGAGCGTTCCAGTTCTTATCGACGCCGATGGCAAAGTTGGCAAGGCTTATGGAGCGAAGACCACCCCGCATGTTTTCATCGTTGATGGAACTGGAAATGTCGCATACATAGGTGCCCCGATGAGCGCAGACGGCAAGACGAATTACATCGTCAACGCGGTTACCGCGCTGAAGGCTGGCAAGCCAGTTGAGCCATCGAGCACCAAGAACAAGGGTTGTAGCGTGAAGTACGCCAAATAATCAGTTCACTCTTGGCTTGAAGAGTCAAAGGCTTGAAGAGTCAAACTTCGATTGAAAAGTCAAAGCCCCGGCGACCGTGCCGGGGCTTTGACTTTCGTGGTGCGCTCTCGCTGGACCTTGGCACGCGTGCGAATGAGAACTGACTTCCACTTCGCCGCACACATCAACTTCGCCGCGCTTTAGGCGGGAAGATTGACCGGCATGATGACATAGGTGAAATCGTCGCCGATCTTCAGCACTCCAGGCCGATTTCCACCCTTCATCTCGATCGCAACTTCGGTTGTATCTGCGATGCGAAGGACATCGGTGATGTATCCAGGGTTGAAAGCGATCTCAACATCCGCTCCCTCCCATGAAAGGGCCGGCAGATGCACTTCCGCATCGCCCATTTCAGCTGCGCGGGCCGAAATTGTCACGCCTTTGCTGTTGAAAGAGAACTTAACGCCTTTGCTTTCTTCGTTGGTCAGCAGCGCTGCGCGCTTGACGGCCGCTGCGAAATCAGCGGTGTCAAATGTTCCGCGGCGATCGTGTTCCTTGGGAACAACATCGTCAAATGGAGGGAAATTTCCTTCGATCAGGCTTGAGACGATGACGGCGCCCTCGCCAATCTCAAAGCGAATCCGATTGCGATCACGCGTGACGCGCACGCCAGCATCTGGATCGTCGAGCAATCGATTGAGCACATTGAGTGTCTTGGTTGGAATGATGCATGTCGCATCGCCATCGGCGGGGCCCGAGCAATCGCCGCGCACCATCGCAAGTCGTCGGCCATCCGTCGCCACCATGCGCAGGCGCCGTCCCTTGCGCTCAAGCAATACGCCGTTGAATGCATATCGCGTGTTGTCCGACGCGGTCGCGAAAGCGGTGCGGCTGATCATGCGCCGAAGCGAACCGGCGCTGACTTCGAATTCCGTCGGAGTCGTTGTCGCTTCGGTTTCGCCGGGGAATTCGCGCGGGTCGTATCCATACACGCGAAACTTCGCGTTCTCACCGCGAACGATTGCAACATTCTTATCCATTTCGATGGTCAGAGTGGTGTCGTCGCACGAGCGCACGATTTGCGTAAATTTGTCGGCGGGTATCAACGCATCTCCATCAGTGTGCACTTCAACGCTGGCAAGGACAAGCGAGAGTCGGATGTCTTGGTCGGTCGCCCACAACTTCAGGGTGCCGTCACGCGCCGAAAGTTTGACGCACAGCAGAACGGGTACGGTGGTCCTGGACATCACCACACTGCTAGCCATGGTGAGCGAATCAACAAGTGCGGTGCGATCACAAACAATTTTCATAGATTCAGTTGTGGTTGTTGGCATGCATTTCCTCTGTCACGACTATACCCGCCTATTTCTCCGCCTATCCTTTGGGTCATGCTTCACACCATTGTGCGCACGATTCGGCGGTTCTATCCCGGCGTGGTCTTCGCGGGCTATCTCGTGGCATTCCTCATCGCCTTCGCGATGGTCTTCATGCTGCCGATCGGCGCCCTGGGGATGGTTTTTCTAGCGCTGATGGCGCTGATTCCCCTGGTCTTCGTACTCGGCATCGTTCGGGCCATCGAGCGACCGTTGGCGCTGAAAAAACTGAGTGCAAATCGCTGTCCGGCATGCGATGCGCGAGCCATCGAGCCGCCAGGCGCAGACCACTGCGACTTGTATCGATGCACAAACTGCGGCTCGCACTTTTCCGCTTCTGGCGAAGACGCCGAAGTGCCCGACTCGCCCGATGCGCCCGAAGCGCCCGACTCGCCCGAAGCGCCCGACTCACTCAGTGCTTCCCAGTAGCGTCGGTCGGTGGCGCTTTGGCGCCAGTTCGGACATGCTCGAGCACATCGCTGACCACACGGCCGAGATCTTTGCGTCCCATATAGACAGTGACTTCGCCCGCAGGCATCACTTCGATCAACACTGGCGCACCGACCGCCGCGATTGAAATGCCGTGCATTTTCGATGTTCCAGCGGTAAGCACGGATCGAACAAGTTCGCGCAGAATGTGGAAATTCGCAGGCAAGAAGAGCAGTGCGTCGCGGGTGTTCAGTTCGACGGTCGCGGCGCTATCAATCGCTCGCCAGTTTTCGTTGGCGGCCATGGATTCCGCAACACCTTCGAAGAGTTGTCGCCAATGTCCAACTGGAATCACATAGACCTGCGTCAAATGCAACTTGTGAATGATCGCTTCGACGGATTGCGCAACCATCGCGCGAGAAAGTCGCACGACATCGGCTGGAAGTTTTTCAGCAAGCGCATGATCAGTCGTTGCAATATCGATGCAAGAACTCTGCGGACCATCGGAAATAGAAAGTCTCAGTTCGCCGTTGCGCTCATGCGCCACCTCGGCACCAAAGGGCCGAAGCAACCGCCATGTTTCTTCAAAGGAGACAAATTCCACGGGGTTCTCTTGCGGGTCAATCTACCCTAAAAGGCTGGTGTGGTCTGTAGCATCACAACTATGAAGACGGTGCTATTTGTCTGCACGGGAAACACTTGTCGATCGCCGATGGCCGAGGCGATCGCTCGTTTTCAACTCGAAGCGGGGCGAGTGGCGGGGCAAAATGGCCGCGTTTTCACTGCTTCTGCGGGCACTTCGGCGAGTGAGGGATCTGCGGTTTCGTCCGAAGCGATTCAGTCCTTGCGGCGACTTGGAATTCCCCACGAGGGCCGGAGCAAGACCTTGACGGCGGCGATGATTCGAGCGGCGGATCTGGTTCTTGGAATGACGGCCAATCATGTGAAATTTGCGCATGGTCTGGTGGCGGGCGAGAAGCAACATCTCGCTAAGATTCATCCCATCGACCCTGAGGCTGATGTCGAAGATCCAATCGGCCTGGGCGATGTTTCATACGACCGACTGGCAAAGCGATTCATGGTGTTGATTCCAAAGAAACTCTCGGAGATGCTGAAGTCATGAGCACGATCACCATCGGCACTGATCACCGCGGGGCCGCAGTTGCTCTGGCCATCGAGCAGCAATTGAAGATGGACGGATTTATCGTTTCAATTGTCGGCGATACTTCGGGTGCTCCGTCGGACTATCCAGATATCGCATGGAAAGTTGCGCAGGAAATTGTCGCCAAGCGCGCCGATCGCGGCATTCTGATTTGCGGTACGGGAATCGGCATGGCGATCGCCGCCAACAAAGTGAAGGGCATTCGTGCGGCGCTGGCGCTTGATGAATTGAGCGCGCAACTTTCACGCACCCACAACGATGCAAATGTGCTTTGTTTGTCGGCCGATTTGCTCGGGCAGACATTGGTCAGGCGCATTGTGGATATTTGGATGAAGTCGAATTATGAAGGCGGTCGTCACGCACGCCGGCTTGCCAAGATTGAGCGGATTGAGAACGGCGAAGATCCCAAGGCGTGATGACGCGCGCTGCTCAACGCCGTCGTTGAGCGAGTTCAACAAGCAGTCGCACGCCCCATCCAGTTGGACCGGCTCCAGTGATGTCGTTGGCTGATTCACTCGTCGCGACGGCCGCGATATCGAGATGCGCCCACGGAATCTCTGGCGGCACGAAGAATGAGAGAAACGCCGCACCTTGAATGGGATGGGCGGCGCGCAGGGGATTGCTGTTGAGAATGTCGGCGTGTTGACTGCGCATGAATTCTTGGTGCGCTGGCCAGAGCGGCAATCGCCAGACTTTCTCGTCGGCGCTTTGGGCGCATTGTTCCACTTGCGCAATCAAATTAGTTTCGTTGCAGAAATATCCTGCGCAGAAGTGTCCTAGCGCGACACCAACGCCGCCGGTGAGTGTGGCAATATCCACGATGGCTGTTGGTTTGAGCGTTTGGCACGCCCAACTGAGCGCGTCGGCGAGCACGAGTCGGCCCTCGGCGTCGGTGTTGGTCACTTCGACGGTGATGCCATTGTGCAGTTTGATGATGTCGTCGGGTCGATACGAATCGCTCGAGACCATGTTCTCGGCCACGGCGAGAACGCCGGTGACACGCACGGGAAGATTGAGCGCCGCGATGGTGTGCATCGCACCCATCACCGCCGCGCCGCCGCACTTGTCGTACTTCATGCCCTTCATGCCGTTGTTCACCTTGAGCGAATATCCGCCAGTGTCATAGGTAATGGTCTTGCCAACGAGCACGAGGTGGTCTGGATTCTTGCGCGCAGCAACAGCGCGCGGTGTCCATTCGATCACGACAATGCATGGCTTGATCGCCGATCCTCGACCGACGGCGAGCAAACCGCCCATGCCAAGGGTGCGTGCCTTCGCGGCATCGATGACGCGCACTTTCATTTTGCCCTCGCGTGCGATCTTGCGACTTTCCGCCGCGATCCACGCAGGATGCGCGATGTTGGGAGGTGTTGCCGCAATGCGCCTGGCGCAATTCACGCCGTCGGCGATGATGAGTCCGCGCGAGATTCCCTCTCGCACTGCGGCGTCGTCGGCCCACACATTCAGCCGACTCTTGCGCGCCTCGCGCTTGGTCGCGCTGCCGTCGAGATCATCGAATCTCCATGTCCCCATCGAGAGCCCTTGCGCAAATGCGCTGCCCATCTCGCGTCGAGTGCTTGGTTCATTGGCTCCATCAACCCCATCGCCCCCATCAACCCAGAGTTTCGTGTTGCTGATCGAGATGGCGATGGCGGACATCTTGTCGAGCGCGCGCCCGAGTTTCGCGCCTGCGATACGCAAGCTGTTCGTTGTGAAACCTTCGGTGGGACCGAGTCCAAGCAGAAGATGCGTCGAGCCAACGGCGAGTGTCGCGCCGACTTCGGCTGCGAATGCTCCAGATCGCAGTGCTTCTTTGCATCCCGCGTGAACTGGCGCAGATGGCGGTAATTGCAGGGTTTTTCCCGCGGAATCCGCGTGGATTGGAACGACGATTAGGCCTTGCGACTTGGATCCCAGAGCGATGGTGCGGTACATGATGCGCATCCTAGAGCATGTCTATGCTTGGGTGATGGAGTCGTGGTCGGTCATCATCATCGGTGGAGGACACGCTGGCGCGGAAGCTGCGTGGGCGGCATCGAGTGTGCTTGCGTCGGCCGGCGCGAAGGGCGCGCGCGTTGTGATGATCACGATGGACCCTGCGACTGTGGGTGCGATGAGTTGTAATCCTGCGATTGGCGGACTCGCCAAAGGACAGATGGTTCGCGAGATCGATGCACTCGGCGGAATCATGGCGCGTGCGACCGACGCGACCGGCATTCAGTTCCGAGTGCTCAACTCAACCAAGGGCGCCGCAGTGCGTGGACCTCGCGCGCAGTGCGATCGACATCACTATCAAGCCGAGGTGCAAAGATTGATTGGCACGCGGCAAAATGCGGAGGTGCCGATTGTGATGGTGCAGGGAGTTGTCGAATCGTTCGAGCATTCCAGTGGCGTGGTGCGCGCGATCAGACTCACTGCGAACGCGCAGCTTGTGTCATTCGATGAATCGTCGAGCGCGCACAATGCACAAGCCATCGAGCGCATGTGGGCGGGCGAGCGTGGCGCATCCGTCGCGCCTCGCATGCCATACGGTGCACAAGCACAGCGCATGCCACTCGCGCAAGCGCAAGAAATCGCTGGTGTCACCGTGGATGCCAACGGCCGCATTCGCATGGAAGCACGCGCGGTCGTCTTGACAACTGGCACATTCATGCGGGCGCTGATGCATACTGGCCACGCGCAGACTGAAGGTGGACGCGTGGGCGAAGGAACCGCGGTGGGAATCTCCGCGGCGCTGAAGGAACTGGGATTTGAACTTGGCAGACTCAAAACTGGTACGCCTCCGCGACTGCGCCGCGATTCGGTCGATTGGCAATCGCTCACCGCGCAGTGGGGCGACGATCCACCGCTGAAATTCAGCGCACTCTCGCCCACGATCTTGCCAGCTGGAAAATTTCCAGCACTGCCCCAAGTTGAGTGCCGCGAAACGCACACCACACCCGAGATTCATGCACTGGTGACGCGCAACTTGCACCTTGCGCCGATGTATGCGGGTGCGATGGAGGCAGACGCTGGGCCGCGGTATTGCCCGAGCCTCGAGGACAAGGTCGTGCGCTTTGCGCAGCGCGAATCGCATCATGTTTTTCTCGAGCCCGAATCACTCGCGACGGACGATATTTATTGCAACGGCATTTCCACATCGCTTCCTCAGGAAGTTCAGGAGCAGATCATTCGAGGCATTCCAGGTTGCGAGAATGCCGTCGCCAAACGCTGGGGATATGCGGTCGAATATGACATGGTGTGGCCACACCAAATTGATTCGACCGCGCAAACGAAGCGATTTGAGCGTCTCTTCCTCGCTGGGCAGATCAACGGAACGAGCGGATACGAGGAGGCAGCTGCGCAGGGACTCGTTGCGGGCCTCAACGCAGCGCGCGCTGCGCTTGGACTGGAACAACTGCGACTCGCTCGCGATCAGGCATACATCGGTGTCTTGATGGATGACCTTGTGACACGACAGCCGCGCGAGCCATACCGCATGTTTACAAGTCGAGCCGAGCACCGGTTGCTCTTGCGCGCGGACAATGCGGAGGAACGACTGAATGCATTCGGCGCGGATGTGGGTTTGGTCTGTCCACTGCGCAACCGACTGGCGATCGAGCACGCGCATTCATTGCACGAACTTCGCAAACGACTCGATGCTGCGACCGCGCCGCTGCACTTCGGCGGCGGGAAGCGACTGTCGGATGTTGCGCGTCGACCCGAGATTACGCCGACCGACTTGATCAATCTGCTCGACGCCAGCAAACATCGAGGCGAGCGCGCGTCGGTGCTGTTGGTCGAGAGAGCGATCACGGACATTCGATATGACTGCTATCTCAGCCGCCAACGGACCGAACTCAAGCGAGCCGCCGCCGCTGAAAACATGCTGATTCCGCTACATCTTGATCTCATCGGCGTGCCCGGACTCTGCACCGAGGCGATCGAGGTCCTGAGTCGATTTCAGCCGCGCACGCTCGGACAAGCGGCTCGCCTCGCTGGAATTTCACCACCGGATATCTCAATTCTTGAGATCGCCATTCGGCGGCAGCGACGCCTGTGAATGGGTCGTAACTTGCTAGACTTCTTCGCGTCGGGCATCATTGAAAATGAAGTTTGCGCATCGTTTCGCCGCTGTAGCTCAATTGGTAGAGCACATGATTTGTAATCTTGAGGTTGTCGGTTCAAGTCCGATCGGCGGCTTTTCTCTTGGGCTTCAGTGGTGGTTTCACACCACGCGATTCTTGCGACTTACATGAAACTCCGTACCAAGATTAAGTTTGCGAGCGTCGCCATCACGGCTATCGCAACGGTAAGCATGTCGGTTGTTGGTTATGTCTCGGTGCGCCAAACACTGCTCTATAGCTTGAATGAGCGTGTGCAAGCCCTCGCGACGGCCGTCGCAGCAGGCGTCGACCCTCTCGCGCTCGAGACGATTCATGACGCTTCGAGCGTCGACACGCCTCAGTATGCCGCACTCGAAAAGCTCGTGCGCGAAGTGACCGCATCGAATCAGTTTGGTCCGATGCATATTCGCTTCATCTATCTGCTTGTGCCCACCGATGACCATGCGACTTCAGGCTGGGATATCGCAGTTGATTCGGATCCGCGCGATTCGCCTGACTGGTCACCGCCGGGCCTCCCGTTCAATCCCATTTCAGTGTCAGAGCATGAATCGACATTGATCGAGCCTCACCAGTCGGCGCGGTATGTTCAGGATCAGTGGGGTGAATGGCTCTCTGGATTTGCTCCCATTCGCACCAGTGATGGCCGTGTTGTTGGCATGGTTGGCGCGGATATTCCGTACAAGAGCATCGTGGGCACGATTGACTTGATCTTCTGGATCGCACTCTTGGTCTCAGGTCTCGTATCGGCCTTTGCCTATTTCGCAACGAGTGCGATCATCAATCGATTGATGCAACCCTTGACGGTCGTGAGGGCATTCATTCGCAAGGTCGGTCAAGGCGACTGTTCAGATCGCTTGAGTTTTCCTATGACTGGCGAGCTGGCACTGGTCCGCGATGACTTGAACGAGATGGCAACGAAGTTGGGCAAGCGCAATGAAATTCTCATTGAGAATTCGCGGTTGCTTGATCAACTCGGTCGTAAGCAAAAGAAGCTCGATGCCATCAAGGTTCTTGATTCACAGATCAACCAGATCCAGGACATCGACATCTTGATGGAAAAAATTCTGGCGGATGCGCGGGCACTCTGCCGTTGCGATGCAGGAAGCGTGTATTTGCGCGAGGGAGACGATCTGATCCTGAAGTATGTCCAGAATGACACGCCTGGATCCATCATGAGATCCGACAACAAAGCCGCGGTGAAGTCCAAGCCCGTTCCCGTCGGGCATGGCAGTATCGCTGGGTATGCAGCCCTCAGCGGAGAGTCGGTTTTGATCGCGGACGCTTATAAAATTCCTGCGGACTGTCCATATCAGTTCAACCCGGCGTTTGATCGTGCTTCGGGCTATCGCACGAAGGGCGTCCTGACGGTTCCGCTGCAAACATCGACGGGTAAGAATGTCGGCGTGTTGCAGTTGATCAATCCCACGAACGAGAATGCATCGCTGGACGGCGAATTCGCCAAAGATGATGTTGAAACGGTAGCCCATTTCGCCGTTGTGGCCACGATCGCAATTGAGCGGGCCGCGCTGACGCGCTCGATCGTGCTGCGAATGATCGCCATGGCGGAATTGCGTGACCCGAGCGAAACGGCGCATCATGTCAACCGAGTCGCTGGTTTTTCAGTGCTGCTGTACCGGGCATGGGCGAAGCGACGGGGATATTCAGTCGATCGAATTGAGCATGATTGCGATCTCCTGCGCATCGCGGCGATGCTGCACGATGTCGGCAAGGTTGGCATCCCCGATGCGATCTTGAAAAAGCCTGGCCGCCTGACATCCGACGAATATGAGGTGATCAAGACACATCCTCGGCTCGGTGCGGAACTCTTTGCGGGTCGAGACTCAGCGCTCGATCAAGTTACGATTGATGTCGTGTTGCATCATCATGAGCGCTGGGATGGCACTGGATATCCAGGTAATATTTCGGTGGGCGGAGTGCAACGGAAACTTGATGATGACCCACATGCCAAGCAGCTCAGGCTCGCGGGCGAGGATATTCCAATCTTTGCTCGAGTCGTCGCAGTTGCCGATGTCTTTGATGCGCTGAGTTCGAAGCGGCAATATAAGGACGCGTGGTCCGAGCAACGCGTCTTGGCGGAAATGACAGCGCATGCTGGGAAGCAATTCGATCCCGAATTGATCGAGATTCTGCTGGAGCACATGGGTGAGATGCGCGAAGTGCTCATGCGCTATCAGGACGAGCCGAGGGAGATTGTGTCGGCGTCATAACGGCGCGGCGGAAAGCTCATTCGAGGGTTTTCTGAGTGCATCTAGGGTCTTTGCTCGGGTCGTACACTCGCCCTCGGCAATATGAATATCACTCGGCGATATTTGGGTTGGTGCCTTTCCGATGATGGGGATGGTCCCTCGGCCGCTGCGGCGCGAATACTTTTGCACGATGCGCCACTGGCGGCGGATGGCGCCGCAGATCTTGCCACGACGCTGATCGTTGTGTCGAGCGGTCGCGTGATGCGATCTCTGCGTTATGAGCTGCTCAAGCAAGCCCGTGCGAAAAATATTCCGCTTCTTCCACCGCAGATGTGCACCGTTGAATCGCTTGCATCGCGCGCGCTGAGTGGCAGTGTTGACCAAGAGCTCGTTGGTTCAGTGGATTGGCTGATTGCGCTGGATCAAGCCTTTGCAGATCTTCCCCCTGACGCGGCGAAATTACTGGCATCGCGTGGATTGCCCTCCAATCCGCGGTCTCGATTTGCTGCGGTGCGTCAGTTGCAATCCATCATCGAGCATTCTGTTCGCGCCAATCGTGCGCCCCGAGAGATCGCCGAGATTGGGCTAGTCATCGATTCGCCGAGTGCGCAGCGCAGGTGGGAGAGTCTGCAAGCGTTGGTGGAATCAGCCGAGCGCGCTTTGAATTCCGTTGGTGCGCGCAAGCCGCTGAGCGCGTTGGCGTGGAACCGCAAGATGATCGCCCAGGCTCAAGCATCCGTCAGTCGAGTCATCTTGGTCGGTTTGGTCGAGGCGACGCCGCTGACGCGTGCGGTCATAAATCGACTTGAAATGCTGGGTGTTTCGATCGATTCATGGATCATCGCACCGCACGATCACGCCGAGGGCGGCGAATGTTGGTTTGATGAACTCGGTTGCGTGCGCGGCGATGTCTTGCGAAGCGGACCGCCTTTGCGTGATGATCAACTCGAGCCGGCGGACGGCCCGGACGATCATTGTCAAGCTGTGGTCGCGCGTTATGCAGCGATTGCACATCACATCGCACCCGGCGGTGCGGATCCGGGCTCGATTGTGATTGTCAATGGCGATCCAGAGTTGCGATCTGCGCTTGGTCGAGCGATTGAGTCGACTGGGCGATCGGCGCACTTCGGCGCTGGCCGAAATTTTCAACAGACGCTTGCTGGAAAATTGTTGCGATCACTTGCGCAAGTCAACGCATCGCCGCATCCTGATTCGCTCACCGCGCTGGTGGCGCATCCATGTGTCAGCGTGGCGGCGGCGCGGGCGGGCGCTCAATTCGATCTTGTGGTGGAACTCGATATTGCGCGTGAAGAATCGTTGGTGAATGACCTTGAGCATCTCGAATCACTCGGTGCCAAGAGACACGATGCCAAGGGCGGCGCATTGATGAGTCAGTTGCGCGCGATCTTTGGTGGGTTCATGCCGCAGAACATGCGTGCGCCCGCTCGGCAAAGTTGGTCAGAACTTTCCAATGAACTCGCGCGCACGATCCGGCATTTGTTGCAGGGAAGCATCGGTGATCCGACGCAAGAAGCGGCATGCGCGGCAATCGATCGCGTCGCAGTCGAAATCATGAGCGGCGTCTGGAGCGACACGCGGACCACCGCGGATTGTGTGGTCGCGTTCTTTGACGGAGTGCTCGGCGAAATGGATGTGCCTATTGCGCCAGACGGTTTCGAAGTCGAGGTGATCAGCTGGCTCGATTCACTCTTTGACCAGTCGTCGTCGATGGTGCTCATGGGCATTCGCGAAGGAACGATTCCTTCAACGCCACTTCCCGATGGCTGGCTCAACGAAGCACTGCGGAGTGAATTGAAGTTGTCCGATCGATCGCATCGCCTCGCGCGCGATGCATATGTGTTGCGTGCGATCGCCGCACGCACCAAGCATCTGGCGATCATCTGCGGCCAGACCAATGCGCAGGGCGATCCGGCCATTCCAAGTCGTCTGCTTTTTCCAAGTAAGGGTGCTGAGCAAGCGCGCAGAGTGTGTCGTTTGCTCGAGGTGAGCGCGGAGGCTCGCGTGCGGCCAGAATCGGTGGCCAATGCGCGCGCGAGCGGATTTCTGAATGTTCCAATTCCAGAGAACTATGCGCACCTGCCGCTGCCATCGAAAATTTCCGTGACAGACTTCAAGGTGTATCTCGAGTCGCCCTATGAATTTTTTCTCCAGAAAATCTTGCGCCTGCAAGAAGTCGAGCCCGCTGAACTCTCGCTGGACCCGCTGCAATTTGGTTCCATCATGCACGAGGCGATTGCTCGTCTCGCGGATTCACAGATCAAAGAGTCGTCCGATGCGCTGGAAATCAAGCGTTATCTCGAGAGTTGGTTGCGCGTGGCATGTGCCACTCGATATGGCACACACCCAAAGGCAGGCGTCATTTTGCAAATCGAGATTGCCGTTGAGCGCCTCGCACCACTTGTCGATTGGCATTTGGCCGAACGGGCGAATGGTTGGATTCTTCAGGACTCGGAGTGGTCGTTTCCAAGCGATACGCAGATCATCGTCGACCAAGTGCCGCAAGAGATTCGCGGACGGGTTGATCGAATCGATTTCAACCCAACAACGGGCGAGTGGCGGATCATTGATTTCAAGACCAGCGACAAGGATGTGGATCCTGGCAAGGCGACCATGGATGCAAACGGGCAGTTCATTGATTTGCAATTGCCGCTTTATCGTGCGCTCGCTCCTGAACATTTTCCCGGGATGCGCGGTGCGACGCCACAAGTTGGATATGTCTCGATCTCGGCGACGGGCGAAAAATATAAATTCGCGGAGTTGTTTCTCTCGAGTGAACAGCAGACGCAGGCGATTGAGAGTGCGCATGATGTGATTCGGGGTATTCGCTCGCGCGCATTTGGCACTCCAGATTCAGTTGATGCGAGGGTCGGGCGATGGCAAGGTCTACTGCGTCAAGGGTGCTTTGCCGTGGAAGAGGCTGAAAATGAGCGCGAATTTGGAAGTGATGAGGGCAGTCGCAGCGACGAGGTTGCCAGCGCATGAGCGGCACGCCTTCGCTCAAAATCACGCGGGTCTTGGCCAATGCTGGCAGCGGAAAGACCCACAAGCTCTCCGCAGACTTTCTGGCCATCGCACACCGAGGTGTCATCGAAGGCGATCCGGCCCGGCTGCAATCCATTCTGGCAACAACATTCACTGTCGCATCGGCTCGCGATATTCGAAACATAGTTTTGTTGCGTGCCGCTAATGCTGTCCTTGAAAACGGCAAGCGGCGCGAACTCGCGCAGTCGATCTTCCATGATCCACAACGCTTCGCAGAGGTGAAGTGCGAGGAACTGCTCGACGCACTCGTGCAAAGATTGGATCGCCTTGAGATTCGCACCATCGACGCCTTTCTCAATCGATTGGCGGCGGCATTCTCGCTGGAATTGGGATTAGCACCGGGAACAAGGCCGATTACGGGGCCAGCGGTTGAGCGCATTCACACCCAAGCGATCGCGCGAATCATTCGCAGCAACCCGCAGGAGATGCGTTCACTTTTTCAGACCGTCCTCAAGGGCAAGGCCAAGCGTGATTTGGTGGGCCGCATGGTTGAATCGATCGATTCACTATTGGCACTTTGGCGTGATAGTCGGTCCGACACATACAACACTCAGCTCGGTCCTCCGCCTGCGTGGGTGCGGCCTGAGGAATTGGAGGTCGTTGATGAACAGTCGGTGCGCGATGCAATACAGGGCATTCGGCACCTTGTCGACAGCGGGGCGCTGAAATCGCCCAAGGCATGTGTCACAATTCTGGAGAGCGAAGATCTCCTTCTCAGGTTGCTCGATCAGCCTGCTCAAGATGTCGAAGTTTGGAAGGGACTCTTGAAAGGGGGACCGCTGAGCTTGGTTGCGATGGGCAAAACGAGTTTTTACCGCGCGCGCTTCGACCCGACTGCCTTTGCACACATGAAAACAGTCGTGCGATGGATTCGCTTTCACATCACGCGTCTCGAACTGTGCGCGAACATTGCAACATGTCAGCTTGCGGAGAAAATCGACGAGCAAGTTTCCGAGCTGCTCTTTCAATCCGGCGCATGCACATTTGATTCCATCACTCGCGCGGTGGGCGAGAGTCTGGCTCATGACACCATCAGCGAAATTCTCTACCGACTCGATGGCAAGATCGACCATCTCTTGCTCGACGAATTTCAAGACACCAGCCTTTCGCAGTGGCGCGCGCTGCAACCACTCGCTGAATCGATCGCTGCGGGCGGAGAAAACGAGCGTTCGATCCTTGCGGTAGGCGATGCCAAGCAATCGATTTATGGATGGCGCAAGGGCGATCCACGACTTCTGCGTGGATTGCGTCGATTGCTGAATGAAGATGGCCATGCAGATGTCACCGATGAGATTCTCAGGACGAGTTGGCGAAGCTCGCCGGTCTTGCTCGCTGCGGTGGACCATGTCTTTGGGTCACTCTTGAATCCGATGCATCCACTTCGTAAGGATGTTGCCAAGAATGGCGATTCGAATTTTGATTGTGCCATTGAGAGTTGGATGGATGGATACGCAGGTCATGTCGCGGCTGAGAAAAACGCAAAGCTGACTGGTTGTGTTCGATGGCAATTGACCGATCGAAACGAACACTTGGATTTCGCCGCCGCGCAGGCGACGAAACTCTGGCGACGAAGTGGAGGACAGCTGCGCATCGCGGTGATGGCGCGAGGAAATAAAGATGTCGCGCTCATCGCGCAGAAGATTCGAAGCCAAGAGAACGCGCCCCCGTGTGCACTCCTTGCGGGTGCTTCATTGACGACATCACCGGCGGTTGTCGCGTTGATCGATGCCATTTCATTCGCCGCGCATCCCGATCACCTCACGAGCTTGATGAGTGTTCTGCAATCGCCGCTGCCAAAGGTTTGGGGAGTCGAGATCTCCAGCGACTGGCAGCGCGCATCGACGGCGAGTGAGCGGTCGCGTGCCGCGCAATCTCTGCGTCTGAAATTCGCCAACGATTCTGTTGCTGAAACACTCTCGCGCTGGGTCTCGAAACTAGATCTCCTTCCGGAAGGAACGCCCTTTGATGACGGTGATCGCAGACGCGTCGCCGAAATGATCAGCGAGATTGGCCGTCTGGAACAAAGTGGCGCTGGTTTCGATGAGATCATCGATGCACTGAGAGCATTCAAGTTGCAAGATGTTCCGGCGCATTCCATTCATGCGATCAATGTTCATCAAGCCAAAGGACTCGAATGGGACATCGTCATCTTCGCGGCGCAGAGCACGAAATGCTCTCCGAGGCGTGCGATCGCGACTGAGCGTGGTGATGAATATCGTGGACCCGATTGCGATCGCATCGCGCCCAAGATGTCTGCGGGACACGCGGCCGAGCTTGTGCAGCAGATCATCGATTCTTCCGACCAATTTGATTACCAAGAATTTCTCAGCACGCTGTATGTCGCGATCACGCGAGCCAAGCGAGGGTTGTGGATCGTCGTGGACAATCCTTCGACCGCCAAGGACGAATCTGGGTGCAATCCGCAGAAGCAACCCGAATTGCGGCGCAGTCACGGCGCGATCCTGCGACATGCGCTGGAGAATCCGGCGGCGGCGATGCACACGGCCGAGATGCAATCGCTCGATGACGAAAGTTGGATCGATCAAGCCGGTGATCAATCGCACGCGCCACCTTCATTGCATGTGACCGCTCCTGCAATGCCCGCGCATCCGACTCTGCCACGAATGCAGACTCGCATCGCCCGCAGTGCCTCGGCGCTGAGTGAGCGCCCCACGCCGCAGAACGACGAAAAGCCAGGATTGATCGATCCGCAGATCAGTCGAGACGCACTCGCGCGCGGCAGCATCGCACATGCGATATGCGAAAGCATCGAGTGGATTGACGATTGGCGCATCGATCAATCTGCGATTGAGTCAAAGGCCAAGTCGATCGCGCCGTTCTTGTCCGCTGCGGAGATTCAAGCCACGATTGCGCAAGTTTCTCGTCAGCTGACTAAGGGTGAAATCGCACGCGCACTCGCTCGTCCGCGCGAAGCGGCCGTGGCACTCCCCGAGCGTGGATTTCTGCATTTCAGCGAGCAAGGCGGATTGCGCCAAGGCGCGATCGATCGAATTGTTCTGCACGGTACGCCAGGCAACTGGACTCGCATCGAAATCTTCGACTTCAAAACCGATTCACCGCTCGGTGACGCGAGCCCTGAGTGGGTGAAGTCGCGAGCCGATCATCATCGTCCACAATTGGATGCATACCGCGATGCGATGGCCGCCGAGTATGGCGTTGATCCAAGCAAGATTTCGATTTCGATCGTGCTGCTTGCGGCGGCAAAGGTCGTTTTACTATGACCGGACACCAGTTCTTGACTCCGTCTCCCGACGGCTGAATGTCAAGTTTTAGAGCAAAAAAACTAGACAACGAATGGCGCCCGTGGTCTTATGTCCAATTCAGGTCCACCTTCAGCGCGAGAAAATACTGGTCAACCGGGACCTCATTCCTCTGACTCGATTCAGCGAATTCGCTGGGGTATCGCTAGCGCGTCCGCATGTCTAAGGCGCTGTGTGGACGGATGAAACTAGAATCCAAAAACATCATAAGGGGTGGTTCTGATGCGTGGTAACGGTCACACTTCAATGTCTCTATTATCCCAATCACGATGATGCTCTATGCCTTACTAATCTCGATCTGTGTCCAACCCGCGCAGAGTCCCCAACCCACGCCGAGCGCCCAACCTCCGCTGAAAGTTGTCGCGGGTAACGACATTGTGGCTGACTTGGTGCGTGCGATCGGTGCAGAGCAAGTCGATCTCACACGAGTCGGTCAAGCGGGGGGGGATCCGCATCACTGCGAACCAACGCCCGCTGATGCCAAGCGCATTGAATCTGCTGAGGTTGTCTTTGAGTTTGGTCTTGGACTGGACCGTCCCATCGGTGTGCTTCATCGCTCCACTGGTTCTCGGGCGACGCTGGTTGTTGTGGCGACTGGTTTGGGTTTGCCCCGGCGATTATCGAGTGCGCCGAGTGGCCACGATCACGCAGGCCACGATCATGCGGGTCACGATCACGCCGACCACGATCACGCCTGCCACGATCACGCCGACGAGACTGGCACCGCGGTTGATCCGCATATTTGGCATGATCCATCCAAGGTGCGAATTCTCAACGAGCGCATCTGCGCGGCGCTCGTCGCAGCTCGTCCATCCTCCGCGCAATCATTCACCGCGCGCAGTCGCGATCTCGATACCAAGCTTGCCGAGCTCGATCAGTGGATCAAGACGCAAGTCGAGCTGATTGCAAAGCCGCGCCGTGTGCTGGTGACAACGCACGATGGACTGCGCGCGTTTGGCGAGCGATATGGATTCGAGGTGATCGGCGTCGAGATGATGGGCGCAGAAGTCGATCCGGCTCCGAAGAAAATCATCGCAATGGTCCATGCAATCCAAGCGACGAAGAGCCCAGTCGTGTTCGGTGATGCAGCGCATCCGTCTCGCATCGCTGCCACGGTCGCGCGCGAGGCGAAGGTGCGACTTGTCGAAACCCTGCATCTCGATTCTCTCTTGCAACCACCGACTGTCCGCTTGGGCGAGGGATATATCGCGACGATGCGAAGCAATGTTGGCGTCATCGTTGAGGCGCTCAAAGT